>Ga0194132_10002403_pt1 | contig 35215 bp, 32 predicted proteins | sample TA2KigOf80mmetaG_FD_148612 | JGI IMG/M metagenome (GOLD analysis project Ga0194132, IMG submission 148612) | Freshwater microbial communities from Lake Tanganyika, Tanzania - TA2015054 Kigoma Offshore 80m | ecosystem: Environmental > Aquatic > Freshwater > Lake | place: Tanzania: Lake... | reverse complement strand
GCGCGGAGCGAGGCGACCACCGCCGGCGGCGCGGCTCCGGCCCCGTCGTGCCACGGCACGTCGAGCACGCGGGCCGCGTTCGCGCGGAAGTACGCGACCCACTCCGCCGACGTGCGCGCGATTCGTAAGGGCGGGGCTTGGTCGGTGGCGAGCGTCAGGGCTTCGACAACGGCGCTGCGCATGAACTTATCCTTGAGTGATGCAGAATGCTTTGTAATGCAAAGTTAAAGGGCCGAGAAAAACCGCTTGCGGCTTCGCGAGGGCGTGGAGTTCGCACTCGCGAAGCCGCAAGCGGCTGGGTTACGTTCCCGCCAGACCCGGTTTCGCTTGTTTGGCGCTCGCGCCGCTCTCTTGCGCGGCGGCGTCGCGGAGCACCTGTTCCAGTTGTGCGAGGTACTCGCGGAACCGCTTGCGCCCGGTCGCGGTCAGCGCCACGGTCGTGAGCGGGCGGCGGCCCTCGTACCCTTTTGTGATCTTCACCAGCGCGGCCTCGGCTAGTACGTCGAGGTGTCGGCTCAGGTTCCCGTCGGTCAGGTCGCACAGGCGCGCGAGGTCGCCGAACGACAGCCCGCCGGCGCGCGCGATCAGCGCCGTCAGGATGCCCAACCGGGCCTTCTCGTGCAGCACGCGGTCCAGCCCCTCGTAGGCGAATCGCCCCGCGTCGGCGTCCGGTTCGTCAGGCATCGTTTTCTCCCTTCCACAACACGAGCGCCGTAATCAGGTGCCCGACCCCGAACGTGCCGCCGACGCACCACCCCGGCGGCTCCGGCGGTTGCCACGCCAGCAGCAACCCGCCGGCGAGCACGTACCCCGCGCCTACCAACCCGACCGCGCGCGGCAGGTGCGGGCGCACCGCGACCACGCCCAACCCGAACACCAGCGCCCACAGCCCCGGCAGCAGCGGCGCGAACGCCAAGCCGCGCGCCAGCGCCGCGGTCAGCAGCGCGCCGGCCAGCACGCACGGCAGGAACTGGCCCATGACCCGGCGGGTGCGGCGGCGCTCGAAGTCGTCTTCGCGGAACAGGTACGAGCGCACCGCGGCCCCGAACCCGACGAGCGCGCCGGTCGCGCCGACCGCGGCCCAGTACCACACGAACGCCGGCGCGTCGCCCGGCGGCACCACCCAGCGCTGCCCGGCCGCGGCCAGCAACCCCAGCGTGCCGACCAGCGCCACCGCGGGCACGCGGAACCCGCGGTACACCTCGCCCTTGGCGAGTTGGTCGTGAATGCGGTCGAGTTGGTCGAGCGCGTCGCGCACGCTCATGGGCCGGTTCCCGCAGGGGTCGATTGAGGGGGCAGTATACTTGGCAGTGCAAAGTTAAGTCAAGCGCGAACGCGCGCGATTCCTGTTCGCGCGCCGCGGTCACGGGCCTTCGGGTTCGGCCGGGTAGCGGTCGGGTTCGGGCGGCAGGTTGAAGACCAAGCCGGGGAAGTGCTCGACGAGGTAGTGAACGACGCGCCGGGCCGAGAGCACGCCCACAGGTCGCCCGGCCTCGTCCACCACGGGCAGGTGCCGGTACCCACCCTTCTGCATCCGCTTGATCGCGGTGCGCACCGAATCTTTGGGCGACACCGTGACCGGGTTCGGGGTCATGCACCGGCGCACGGGCGTGTCGAGGGGCAGGCCCGGCGCGAGCACGCGCACGAGCAAGTCGCGCTCGGTGAAGATGCCGACGACGCGGCCGAACTCGGTAACGAGCAGCGAGCCGATGTTCCACTGGCGCATGGCGGCGACCGCGTCGGCGGCGGTGCCGGCGGCGTCGACGGCGCGCGGCTCGTTGGGTTCGAGCCGCGACACGCTGTCCACTCGAAGGTCGCGGGACAGCTCCATCGGGTACAGGCCGAGCGGCGGGCGGTGCGGCTGCGGGCGGCGGCGCGGGTTGGGTGCGAAACTCATGCAACTGTACGGCGAGGGCGGGCAACGGACCCGGATATTCTCCGAACCCGGCCCGCGCGGACAAGCCCAACCCTCGGAACCCGCGCCGTCAAGTTACGGCACGGGCGCGCCCGGGGGCGGGGCGTCGACGGGCTTGGTGGCGTCGAGGAGCAAGCCGCAGGTGGCCGAACACGCGAACGCCAGCCCGCAGCACAGGAACGCCGCGTTCCACCCGGCCTCTTGGCGGATCGCGTTCAGCAGAATCGGCGAGAGCGCCGCGCCGAGGTTGCCCCACATGTTGCCCCAACCCAGCGCCGCGCCCACGTTCTTCCCGCCCACGTCCTGCGCGAACGACCAGATCGACGGGTTGTGCATGTCCACGCAGAACGCCATGACGCCCAGCGCGATGACCACGGCCCACGCGGTCGGCAGGCCGGGCAGGGCGAAGAACACCAGCGCGCAACCGCTCAGGGTCACGGCGATGGGCACCGAGCGCCCGTACTTGGGGCCGAGCTTCGTGCGCAGCCAGTCGGTGAACACGCCCCCGAAGATCATCCCGCACAGGCCGATGGTCAGCGCGGTGGACTGCATCTTCCCGACGGTTTCCACTTGGGTGCCGAACGTCTCCTTCAGGTACGTCGGGAGCAGCGTCACCACGAACACCCAGCCCACGTTCACCCCGAACTGCACGCCGCCGAAGAGCCACATGTTGCGCGACCGCGCGAGCATCGGCAGCAGTTGGAAGAACCCGACCCGCGGCGCGGGCGGTTGCGCCGCGGCGGGCGCGTCGGGTTGGGGCGCGTCGGGTTGTGCCGGCGGGTGGTCGCGCACGACCAGCCAGAACAGCGCCGCGACCGCCAGCCCGCACAGCCCGTACACGACGAACACGCCGCGCCAGTTGGTCGCCTTCTCGCCCGGTTCCGGCGGCACGGTGTTCGGCGTGACGGCCCACTCCGCGAGGGCGATCCCGACCAGCCCGACGCCGAGCGCGGCCGTGAGCCACGGCGCGATCGCGCCGCCGATGCGCCCCCCGAGGGCGACGATGGAACTGCACCGCCCGCGCTCCTCCGGCTTGGCCCAGCGCTTCACCAGCCCGGCCGCCGCGGGGTACGCCCCGGCCTCTGTGATGCCGAGCAACAAGCGGATGCCCAAGAGCGCCACGAACCCCATGACGAACCCGGTCAGCATGGTCACGAGCGACCACGCCGCGATCGAGATGGTGAGCACCTTGCGCGCCCCGTAGCGGTCGGCTAGCGTGCCCATCGGAATCTGGAACAGCGCGTAGGTGAGGAAGAACGCGCTGAGCGCGTACGACATGCGCGTATCGGCCCACTTCTTCTTCTTGGCAGCGGTGATCTCGGCCGGCGTCAGCTCCTCGCCGCCGGGCGGGGGGTTGTCGCCGAGGCGCTTCAGCTTCCGTTTCTTGGCGGCGGCGAGGTCGTCGTCGGAGAGCTTGTCGTCCGGTCCCGGCTCCGGGGCGAGCGGCAACAGCAGCTCGACCTTCATCGGCTCCGCGAGCGTGGAGAAGCAGACGCGGTCGATGTACATCCACAGGGCCGCGACCGCGGTGATGGCAACGATGACGTAGCGCTGGGGCATGGCAGCTCCGGGCGAAACCGCAGGAGTGTAGCCGGGCGCTGGCCGCGATGCACCTAGAAACGCCCGCGGCGCGCCAGCGCCACCGGCGCGGCCGGTACAACCGCAATCGCGGCGCGGCCTTGCGCCGGCTTTCGTGTTGACAGGCCCCCTGCGCCCTTTAAGCTCAAAGAAAGGTGAAAGGTGCGCCCCGCGGCGCGCCATTTACTCCCGACACGTCCCGCCCCGAACCGCCCGCGCCGAGGATCACATGGCCAAAGCGAAGTCGAAAGAGACCAGCCTCCCGCTGATCTTCGCGCTGGTGTTCTTCGTTCTCACCACCATCGCGTTCGGCGTGATGTGGTACCTGTCGTATTCCGAGGTGGAGCAGGCCAAGGCCGACAAGAAGAAGGCGGAGGGCGACCTCAAAGCGCCGCGCGACGCCGAGCGCGAGTCGAACCTGAAGGCCCGCGTGTACCGCCTGTACCTCGGCTGGGAAGAGGGCGACGACAAATCGACCATCGAGGCCGAGAAGGGGTCGGCGACCGTTTCCAACGAGGTACAGAAGATCAACGAGGCCGTGGCTAAGAAGCTCGGCGTCGCGACCGCGGCCGACCTGCCCGACGAGTTCAAGTTCTGGGTACTGGACGAGAACCGCCGGGCCAAGTCGCCACCGGCCGAGGCGCTGCTCGACCTGTACGCCAAGATCCGCGGGAAGGAAACCGTGTACAAGGCCGCGGACGACGAGCGCGACGCCTACAAGAAGCAGATCGACGGCATGAAGGCCGCCATCACCGCGCTGGCCGCGGTTCAGGCGAAGTACCAGACGCAGATCGACACGCTGCCGGGCGAGTTCAAAGCCGACCTGAAGAAGGTGACGGACGGCTACAAGGTTCGCACCGATCAGTACACCGCGGCCGAGGCCCGCGCGAACGACAAGATCACGGAGATTACCGCCGACCGCGACAAGTTCGAGACGCTGTCCCGCGCGCTCAAGAAACAGCTCGACGCCCTCGCCTCGGACAACGACGCGCTCCGCTCGCGCATCAACGCCGAGAGCAAGGAGAAGGTGACGTACGACGAGCCGCAGGGCAAGATTCTGCGCAAACTGCCGGAGGGCGTGGTCGAGATCAACCTCGGCTCCGCGGCCGGCGTGCGCCCGGGCCTGACGTTCACTGTACTGCCCCCGGACTTCCCGCAGAAGGGCCGGCAGTCGCGGATGCGGATGCTCCGCACGCAGAACGCCAAGGGCGAGTTCACGTCGGTCGAAATGTTCGTTCCCAAAGGCTCCATCGAGGTGTACGAGGTCGTCAGCCCGACGCTGTCACTGGCCCGCATCCAGCCGGGTAGCGAACTGGATCCGATCCGCGACGGCATTGCCGTGGGCGACCTGATTTATAACTCCGTGTGGCGCAAGGGGGTGGCCGACCACATCGCCCTCATCGGCATCTTCGACGTGAACGGCGACGGCATCGACGACATCGAGAGCGTGGTCAAAGACTTGCGGAACATGGGCATCCCGGTCGACGCGTACTTCGACATGCGGAAGCGCGAGTGGGTGGGCGAGGTCACGGACAACACCCGCTACGTCGTCGAAGGGTTCAAGCCCCTCCTAAGTGGCACCGACCCGAACCGCGACGAGAAGAGTAAGCTGCTTGAGATCATCAACAACAAGGTCAAGGACGCGCGCGCCCGCGGCGTGGACCGGATGAACTTCCGCGACTTCTTCAGCCGCATGGGGTACAAGTTCCGGCTCGACGTGCCGGACGATAAGGTGAACCAAGCGACCGCGCCGTACCTGAGCAACGTGGGCGTGGGCAACCCGGTCCCGATGCCCCCGGCCCCGCAACCCTAAGAAGGAAGAAGCTCTCGCAAAGGCGGGAGGCCGCAAAGGAAGACAAGAGAAGGCAGAATACGGTTCAACAGACAGCCGGCGGGCAATCCTGCCGGTGATCCCGTGAACTGTTTTCTGCCTTCTCTTGTCTTCTTTTGCGTCCTCGCGCCTTTGCGAGAGCCTGCCGTTATTCCACCACTAATTCGCTCGCGCCTTCGACCGCGAGGGCGACGGTGGCGGTGCCGAACGCGAGCCACTCGGCTAGCGCCCAACCGTGGCCGGCGAGTTGCGGGGCGCGCACCGCGTTCACCCGCGGCGGGCGCGCCGGGTCCAGTTCCACGTCGAACTCCGCGAGGCACCCGACCGTCGCGCCCGCGGCCTTGATGACCGCCTCTTTACACGTCCACCCCCGGAAGAACGCACCGGCGCGCTGCTCGTTCGGCAGCTCGCGGAACGTCGTGGCCTCGGCCGCGGAGAAGTACCGCGCCACCAGCCCCTCGGCGTCGGCCATTTCGCGCACGCACTCCACATCGACGCCCACGCGCCGCGCGCCGGCGACCAGCACCAGTACACCGTCGGTGTGAGTGATGTTGAAGTGCAAGGGCGGCGCGCCGGCGCTCAGCACCGGCTTGCCGGAGGGCAGGTACGCGAGCGGCACCGCGGCCGGGTCGAGGCCGAGCGCGTCGCCCAGCAGCCCGCGGAGCAGCCCGCGGCCGATGACGAACTGGTCGCGCGCCTTCGCGATGCGGTACCGCACGGCCCGGGCGTGTTCCTCCGGCGTGAGGCGCGCGAGCAGTTCCTCCGCCGGCACCGGTGGGCGTGCGAGATCGACGACCCACGCGGTCACGGCGTCGCCAGCGGGTGCGCGCGGCCGCGCCGGGCACGCCGCCACGCTCACCCGAACGCGCTCGCCTCCCGGTGTCATCGTCGCCGCACTTGCCCTTTCCCGGTTCGCCGCCGCACGCTATTCCCCGCGGCATGACCACACTCATTTTCGTCGCGGCACTGGCTACCGGCCAGCCGCCCGCGCCCGCCGCGCCGTTGGCGGCGCTGACGTGCGCCGCTCCGCTCGGCGCGAAGGGCGACGTGAAGGCCGGGCCGCCGCTGGCTCACGCCTTCGACCTCGCCCACGCCGGGGCCGGCACGCTCACGATTACCAAGGTCGAGGCCGGGTGCGGGTGCCTGCGCCGCGCCCTCGGCGCGACCACGCTTCAGCCGGGCGAGAAGACGCGCCTCGTACTCGAGGTGAACACGCTCACCCAACCGGACGGCCCGAACCGCTGGCAGGTCGCGGTATCCTATACGATTGACGAGCCGGGCGCGCCGGCCCGCGCCGGCGAACTGCTCCTCCAGATCACCGCGACCCTGTCGCGCGACGTGACCGTGAGCCCGCCGCAGGTGGCGTTCTCGACCGCGGGCGCGGCCCAGCAAGTGCTAACGGTGGCCGACAAGCGCGCCAAGTCGTTGACGATTCTGAAGGCCGCGGCGTCGGCCGCGCACCTGACGGTCGAGATCGCCCCTGCCGGCGGCACGCCGCGCGCGCAGTCGGTCACGATCAAGCTCGAGGCCAGCGCCCCCGCCGGGCACCGCGACGAAATCGTCACGCTGTACACCGACGACCCGGCGTGCCCGGAACTGCACATTCCGGTGCGCGTGCTGAAGCGCGCGGCGGCGGCCGTGACCGCGACCCCGGAAGCGGTGAGCATCCGCCTCGCGCCGGGGCAAACCGACGGCTCGGCGCTGGTGCAACTGCGCGCCCCGGACGGCAAAGCGGTCAGCGTGAGCGGCGCGGACAGCGACCTGCCGGGCGTGCAGGTGAAGTGGTCCGCGGGGAGCGGACCGGTGGCGACGGTGCGGGTGACCGTGCCGGAGGCGCTGAGCGCGAAGCCGGGGCGCTGCACGGTGCGCGTGCGCCTGAGCGAACCGGGCGGCGAGGTCGCGATCCCCGTGTCGTGGACCGGGCGCTAGCCGCCCTACGGCAGCGGGACGTTTTCCAGCGCGAAGGGCACTTCCACGACGACCGGGCGCGGGCCGGTGACGACCAACTTCGCCGGGGCCGCGAGGAACGTCCACGTCCGGCGCTCGTAGATCGCGCGCCCGTCGGCGCTCGCGTCGGTCGAACCGCTCGCGGCCAGCCCTGTCAGTTCCTTGCCGCTCGCGTCGAACGCGCGCAACACCGGCGTGTGGTTCGGGCCGCGCGGCGCTTCCGGCCACAGCCCGCCGGGGTTCTGCCCGCGCCGCGCGCCCGCGACCCACGGCGACGGGTAGCGCAGCACGAACGCGACTGTTGTTCCGTCGTTGTCGGCGCGCACCGATTCGAGCGTCAGCGCGACTTCGCCCGGCCCTTCAAGCGTGCGCCCGGTGTGCTTCTCCGGCGCGGTCACGGTCACGAGCGGTTCGTTGGGCAGTAGCAGTTCGCCGAACACCGACCCGTCGAGGCGCCTCAGGCTTTTGGCGTGCGGCGTGGCGAGCCTCAGAGGCACCGGCACGACGCGCGGGTTCGGCACCGCCGCGAGCGCGGCCGGCGCGCCCGGTCGGTCGAAGCGCGCGAAGCCCTGCTTCACGCCGGGGCCGCCCCATACGACGACCCCTTCGAGGTCCATCGGCCCGTCGTCGACGGGGCGCGCCGCGGCCCCGCTGCCGACGCGCCCGGCGTCGTCGATCAGGCGCGTCACTTTAACAGCGAGTACCTCGTTCCAGTTCAAGCCCGGTAGCGGGGCGACGTCGAGGCACAGCGCCGTTTCGCCGGTGCCGAGGGTGACGCGGTGGCCGGGGAACGCGCGCGGGAGCGCGAGCACGCGCACCCCGTTGCTGCGCGCGCCCGGCGCGCGCCCGCGGCCGTCGATCAGCACCACGGGCACGGCCTCCGGGCCGGGCGGCACGGGCGGCAGGGCGTACACCCGGCGCACGTTGGTGGGCGGCTTCGGCAGTTCCAGTTCCGCGGCGAACGACTCGCGCAGCCCGGCCGCGGCGCTGAACGCTTCGACCGCCTCCCACACCGGCAGTTCGGCGGTAGCGACCGTGACCGGGCGCAGCGGGTCGGCGACGCGGTCGAGGTCGAGCGTGAGATTCACCCCGGTACGCGCGCGCAACTCGGCGACCGCGTGGGCCAGCGGAACGGCCTTGAAGTTGAGCGTGACCTTCGGCGCGGCGAGGCGCTCGGCGCTTGTGGCGGCGCGCTGGAGTTTTTGAAGGATCGGGGCGGCGCGGTGTCGCACTTCGGGATCAGAACCGGCGACCGCGGCGCGCAGGGCGGGCAGGGCCGCGGGGCCGGCGCGTTCGAGCGCTGCGGCTGCCGCTTCGCGCGTTCTGAAGTCGTCGGAACCGAGTTGCTGAACGAGTGCGGCGGGTTCGGCGGCGCGCGCCGGAAGTGCGAGAGACGCAAAGAGCGCGAGAAGCCCGAGCGCCCCGAAGGTTGCGAGGAGCCGCCGCCGCATGGTGCCGATCCCGTGGTGCGCGTCGCGTGGTGTGTATCAATCATACCCGCGCGCGGGCGCGGCGCAACGGGAATTGTGCGCCGCGCGGCCCTTCCCGCGCCGCGGCGCGCCTTCTACAATCTCCGTTCCGAGTTTAAGGCCGGGCGCGGTGTCGCGCTCGGTCGCGAGCGACCGCTCGGCGCGCGGGCTTAAGCCCGCCGGGTCGCATCGTTTCCCAGTGCCACGGGGAATCTAAGACGGCGGGCACCTGCCCCCGCTCCCCCGCACGGAGCAACGGACCAATGGCCACCAAGAACAAGACGAACAAGAGCGTGAAGAAGCGCGTCCGCGTGACCGCGACCGGCAAGCTGAAATACGGCAAGGTCGGGCGGCGGCACTTGAACGCGCACATGAAGGCCAAGCGGAAGCGCCAGCTCCGCAAGGCCGGCATCATCGGGGACCGCCCCCGCGTGCAGAAGAAGTACAAGATCGCGCTCGGCGTGCTCTAAGAGGCGCGCCCCGCGTCGGGTCTGCACTCACACACTCTTGTTCCAACACACTCGTTCATAAGGGGTCACGGTCATGGTTCGCGCTCGCAGCAAAACGACGACCGCCGCGCGTAAGAAGCGCACGCGCAAACTGACGAAGGGGTTCCGCCTCGGCCGGCACAACCTGTACCGGCAGGCCCGCGTGACGCTGATCCGCGGGCGCAAGTTCGCGTTCCGCGACCGCAAGGCGAAGAAGCGCGAGTTCCGCCGCCTGTGGATCGTCCGCATCAACGCGGCGTGCCGCATGCGCGGCCTGCGGTACAGCGAGTTCATGCACGCGATGCAACTCGCCAACGTGACGCTGGACCGCAAGGCGCTGTCGGAGATCGCCATCCACGACCCGGCGGCCTTCGACAAGCTGGTCGAACTGGCGAAGAAGCACCTGCCCAAGCCGGCCGAAGCCGCGAAGAAGTAAGAGGCCGCGAAAACCGGCAGAAGAATTGGCCCGCTGATGGCGCAGACTTCGGCGTCATCAGCGGGCCAATTCTTTGCTTTCATCAAGCCTTCACACGCCCCGGCGAAGTACACTGCGAGTAGATACCCGTTCCTCTTGAGGGTCGTGTATGAGCGCAGATCGTCCCGGTTTGTTGGCCCGCATTCAGGCATTCGACATCGACGGCGGCGACGTCGCCCTACCGTTCGCGGCGCGGCTGGCCCGCGAGAACGGCTGGTCCCGCGCTTACGCGGCGCGCGTCGTCGAGGAGTACAAGCGGTTCGCGTTCCTCGCCACCACCGGCCGCGCGCCGGTGTGCCCGTCCGAAGACGTGGACGCGGCGTGGCACCTCCACCTCACCTACACCAAGTCGTACTGGCAGCGGTTCTGCGCCGACACGCTCGGCCGCCCGCTGCACCACGAGCCGACGAAGGGCGGCCCGGCCGAGGGCGCGAAGCACCTCGCCATGTACGCCGACACGCTGACCGCGTACCGCGCCGCCTTCGGGCACGCCCCGCCCGCCGACGTCTAGCCCTGCGGCGACACGCGCTTCGGCGACGACCTGAGCCACCGCGCCGTGAACACCGCCCGCAACTGGGTGATCCCGAAGGCCCCGGTGAAGCGCGTCGGCGGGCTGGCGCTGGCCTTCGTGCTGGTCGCGCTCCTCGTGCCGGGCTGCAACGGCGGGTTGAACCCGTTCGCGCTCGGTAACACCGACTTCCTCACGGTGCTCGCGCTCGCGCTGGTCGGGGCCGTGTGCGCCGGGCGCGTGCTGCGGTCGGTGCTGCGAAGCCCGAACCCGAGCGCCGACGACGACAAGATCGAACTGGACTGGGAGCAGAGCGCGTACCTCGTGGGCGGCGCGCCGCGGCTAATGTCCGCGGCCATCGCCCGGCTCGGCGGGCAGAACGTGCTGACGGTGAGCGATGACGGCAAGACGCTGCGGACCAACGGCCCGCTACCGACCGACGCCACCGCGAGCGAGGCCGCTGTGTACCGCGCGCTCCCCATGACCAACGACGGGACCGCGATGAAGCCGGTCAAGGACGCGGTGGAGGCGGTGGTCGCGGCGCGGGTCGAGCAACTCAAGCAAGACGGTCTGCTGCTCTCCCCCGCAAGCCGGGCGCGCGTCATCCTCGTCTCGCTCGTGCCGCTGGCGCTGGTGATCTTGGGGCTGGCGGTGCCGCGGATGCTGATGGGCGTGCAGGCCAAGAACCCGGTCGGCTTCCTCGGTCTGCTCACCATCGTCGGCGGCATCTTCGCCCTGTTCGTTACGCTGGCCGGTTCGACGCGCCTAAGCAACCGCGGCACGGCGGTGCTGGCCAAGACGAAAGAGCGGAACGAGGCGCTGCGGAGCGGGACCAAGTGGGCGACCGGGACCGACGCGGGCATGGCGGTGGCGCTGTTCGGCACCGCGGCGCTGGCCGGCACGATGTACGCTCCACTGCAAACGTGGTACCCGCGACAAACGACCGAAGGTTCGTCCGGCGGGTGCGGCGGCGGGGGCTGTGGCTCCGGGTGCAGCAGCGGCGACGGCGGCGGGGGCGGGGGCTGTGGCGGCGGCGGCTGTGGCGGCGGCGGCGACTGAAGCCGGCGCGCGAGCGGCGCGGCGTCAGCCCGCCGGTAGCGACACAACTCAGGCGCGTCGAGCGCCTCTCAGTTGTGAAACTACCGGCGGGCTGACGCCGCGCCGCTCGCTAGTATTGTTGGCAGACTCTGCGGAGGTTCGTCATGCGCGCGCGCCGCTTCTTGTTCGTGTTCCTGTTCGGCGCGCTCATGGGGTGCGGCGCGAAGTCCGACGCGCCGCCGCAAGCCCCGGTGAACCCGGAGCGCGAGCAACGCGGCGGCGACCCCGCGCCCGCGCCGCCTCCGAAGGTAACGCCTCCGAAGGTCGAACCACCCGCGCCACCGGACCCGGTGCCCGAATCGGTGCCGGTCACGGCCGCGGACAAGGCCCGTGTCGCCGAAGCCGAAAAGAAGGGCGCGACCGTTCACGAGGCCCAGAACGGCGGCTACGAGGTCCGCATCGCGCCCGACACCGACCCCGAACCCGTCTTCGAGGCGCTCAAGGGAACGAAGTGCGTCGTTTCCCTGAACCTCGAAGGGAACAAGATCACCGACGCGACGCTGCGCCACGCCGCCGGGTTCGAGTGCCTCGAACTGCTCGCGCTGCACCAGTGCCCGAAGGTCAGCGGCGAGGGGTTCGACGCGCTTGCGGGGCTGACGCGGCTCAAGATCGTGACCGTTTCCGAGTGCGCCTTGACCGACGCCGCGGGCCAGCACCTCGGGCGCGTCAAGAGCTTGGAAAACGTTGCGTTCTATCGGACGAAGCTCACCGACGCCGGTCTGAAAGAACTGGCCGCGCTGCCGGCACTGGAAGCGCTGGTGCTGGTACACACGCCGGTCAGCGGCACCGCGTTCGCCGCGCCGGGGTGGGCCAAGCTCCGCGAGATCGGAGCCTCGGATAGTAAGTTCAGCGACGCGGGGCTAGAAGCGGTCGCGGCTCTGCCGGCGCTGCAACTTCTGAACGTCCGGTTGTGTCCGATCACGGACGCCGGCGTTCACCACCTGCGGAAAACCGCAACCCTCGCGGACCTGTCCCTGTGCGGCACGAAGACCACCGACGCCGCGCTGCGCGACCTCAAAGACCTGCCCGCGCTGCGCGCGCTGGACGTGTCTGAAACCGCGATTCAGGGATCGGGGTTCGCAGCGTTCGCGGAGCGGCCCGGGCTACGGCGGTTGTACGCCGGCGGCACCAAGCTCGACGACACCGGCGCGGCGCACCTCGCCAAGTTCCCCAACCTGACGCACTTGGTCCTGTCCGGCTGTTCGGTGTCCGACACCGGCCTCGCGCGTCTGAGCGACCTGAAGAAGCTGACGACGTGCAACCTGTCCGGCACGCGGGCGGGCGACGGCACGGCCGCGGTGCTGGGCGCGCTGGCAGAGTTGCAGGACGCAAATTTCGCCGGCACCCCGCTAACCGATGTGGGGCTGAAGGCGCTGGCCGGCGCGCCGAAGGTGCGGTTCATCGACGCGACCGGCTCGAAGGCGACGCGCGAAGGGGCCGAGCGCGCGAAAGCCGGCCGCGTCCGCGTCGAGATTCGCACCGGGTGAGGGCGGTCACTTGATGCCGGCGGCTTTGGCGGCTTCGGGGTCGATGGCCTGTGCCGCGGCGCGGGCGGTCGCGGCCAGCGCGTCGTCGGGGTGGTCGATCAGCTTCAGCAGTTCCGGCAAGGCGGGTTTGGCGTCGGCCCCGATGCGGCCCAGCGCTCGCGCCGCCATGTACCGCTCGTTGTCGCCCTCGGTCCCGGTCAGGTTCGACTCTTCCAGCGCCCGCACCAGCAGCGCGGTGGCGCGGCCGTCCTTGTTCATGCGCCACAGCGCTTCGGCCGCGGTGATCCGTACTTGAAAGGTGCGATGCGTCAGCCCGCGGGTGGCTTCTTCTTTGCCGGACTGGTCGGAGAGGCGCACCAGCGCGAGCGCCGCGTGGGCGCGGACCAGCGGGGCCGGGTACTCGAGCCGAGCCTTCAGCGCCGCGACCGCCGCGGCGCGCTCGGTCGGGGCGATCAGGCCGAGGGCTTCGCACGCGGCCGAAAGTACGAACTCCGCCTCGTCGCCCTCCAGTACGGCGACCAGCGCGGGCACGGCGTCCTTCGCCACGGGGCCGACGCGCGCCAGCGCCTCGGCGCTCGTCGAGCGCACCGCGGCGCGGACGTCGAACAGGCGCTTCACGAGGTCCGGCACCGCGTCCTTCGCGGCCGGGCCGAACTCGAACCCGAGGTCGAGCGCCGCCTGTTGGCGCACCTTCGCGTCGTCCGACGCGAGCAGTTTGCGCACGGCCTTCAGCGCCCCGGCGTTCTTCTCCATGCGCCACAGCGTGGCGGCCACATCGAGGCGCAGCTCCTCGTCGGCGCTGTCGAGGGCGAGGCGCAGTTCGATGGCAACGGCGGTCCCGGTGGGCGGGAACTGGCGCAGCGCGCGGGCCGCGGCGCGCTTGTGGTCCTTGTCTTCGAGGTACCCGGCGAGTGTGAGCGCGTTGTCGGCCTTCGGGTCGATGCGGTACTGCGCGACCGCCGCGAGGAAGCTCAGGTTCGGGTCTTTGGCCTTCGCGAGCACGCCGAGCGGTTCGAGCGCGGCCTTCGCGTCCGGGCCGATGGTGCCGAGCGCGTGGACCAGCGGGGCCGCGCCCGCGAGCAGCTCGGCGAACCCCGGCGGCGGTTGCTCCGCGCCCCTGAGTACGTTCGTTACCTTCGACAGCGTTTTGACGAGGTCCGGCACCGCGTCCTTCGCGTGTGGCCCGAGCGCCTCAATGACGCGCATCACCTCGTCGCTGTCCTCGGCCTTGAGTTGCTTCGCGAACACGTCGAGCGTGTCCTTTGCACGGTCGAGTCGCCACAGCGCCGCGTAGGGCAGGGGGCGCGAGACCTTCTTGGCGGCGGCGGCGTCGCGGAGCAGCTTGATCGCCCCCTCGTCGCGCGCGATCCGCCACAGTGCGGCGGCGGCGTTCACCCGGAACACCGGCAGAGTCTCGTCGCCGTTCACCTTCGCCTGAATGCTGGGCACGACGTTCTTGGCCTCCGGCCCGACGCGCGCGAGCGCTTCGAGTAGGTAGTAGCCGAGCTGCGCGTCGGACTCGACCAGTTCGTTCTGAATGGCGAGCAGGGCCGGGGCCGCCTCCGGGCCGAGGTCGCCGAGAATCCGCGCCGCGGCGACCTGCTCGTCGGCACGGGCCGACTTCAGTGCTTTGGTGAGCACCGGCAGCACGGTCTGCGGGTCCGCGCCGAGTTGCACCAGTGAGCCGGTGGCGGCCATGCGCACCGTGTGGGCCTCGTCCTTGAGCGCCTTGGTGAGCGCGGGAATCGCGCCGTACGCGCCGACCTGCGCGAGCGCGCGGGCCGCGTTCCGCCGGGCCTCGGTGTCGTTGTCGTCGCGCAGCACGCGGGCCAGCGACGGGGCCGCGGCCCGCGCGTCCGCGCCGATCTCGCCGAGCGCGTACGCGCAGTTCCGCCGCGCGGTGTACGACTCGGACCACAGCCCCTGCGTGAGCGCCGGCACCGCGTCCGGCCCGGCCCCCACGAGCGCGACCATCGCCTTCGCCGCGGTCTCACGGTCCGCGTCTTGGGTCTTGGCGATCAACTCTTCGTGGGAGGGCGGCTTCGCCGGTGCCGGCGGCTCCGGCGGTTGCCCCGCGCCCGCCGGCGCGGCGAACAGGGCGAGGGCCAACAGCAGAATGGAGCGTGTGCGCATGTGGGTATCTCTGGTCACGCCGCGGGCGCGGCGCTCGCGACCTTGAGTGTAATCCGAATCGCCTGTGGGTTGCAGCGGATTCGCAGCGGCTCGCGCCCGCTGATCCCGCGGCACACCACCATCGCGGTCCCGTTCTCCTCGAACGTCCCCGTGTCGAACCGGCGGCCGTACACACTCGGCACGAAGATCGAGCCGATCAGCGGTACGCGGATGCCGCCGCCGTGAACGTGCCCGCACAGCATCAGCCCGACGCCGTGGGCTTGCCCCCAATAGAAGTTGTCGGGGGTGTGGCTCAGGCACAGTCGGAACGGCCCGACCGGGGCGGCGCTCAGGTCCGGGGCCGGCGCGAACCACGGCCCCTCGTGCCCGACGACCACGCACGGCACGCCGCGCACGGTCACTTCCTTCCACCCGTTGCCGAGGACGGTGTACCCGGCCGCGGTGAGTTCGGCCCGCACGCGGTCGGGGTCGCGGTAGACGTCGTGGTTCCCCAGAATCGCGAACTTCGCGTCGTTCGCACCGAACCGGCCCAACAGCGGGCGGATCCAATCGTGGTGTGTCAGCGAGTCCACGATGTCGCCGGCGACGCACACGAGGTCCGGCACCGGCCCGGCGGTCAGCTCGGCGCACACGCGCTCGAAGTACGCGCGGCTCGGCGTGCCGTGGAAGTGCAGATCGCTGAGCAGCAGCACCGTGAGGCCGTCCCACTCCGGCGGCAGGGTCGGCAGCGCGAGTTCGAGTTCGGTATGGTCGAACTTGAACACGCAGTTGCCGGGGAGCCGGGTCGCGGCGCGACCCTTGCCCTCGCCGATCGCGGCCGGGCCCAGTTCGCGCCACAGGTCGAGCGTGCGCGTGCGCTCCGATACGACGCACGCGGGCGGCGCGCGCAACCCGCGCTCGAGGCAGATCATCGGGAACACGGTGCCGAAGTAGAGGCACGTCACGACGTAGGCGAGCACCGCGTAGCCCCACGGCCCGCCGCGCGGTTCGAGCGGCGCGGCCGGGTTCGCCGCCGACCACACGAGCAGCGGGAACGCGAGGATCAGCACCGCGGTGACGTTGCGCCACGGCTTCAGGAACGCCTTCGGGAGCGGCCGGCCGTAGAGGTGGTTTAGGAGCGCGACCAGAACGCACGTGTGCCCGAGCCACGCGACGGCGAGCACCAGCACCGCGAGCACCGCGAGCGGATCGGACATGCCGGCTGTTATACGGACCGCCGCGCGGCACGCGCCTCTACTGCCCCTGTTGAATCTGGTCGAAGCGGGTGGCGACCGACACGAACGCGGCCACGAGGGTCGGGTCGAACTGGCCGGGCGAGTCCTGCGCGATCAGGCGCGTCGCCTGCGCGTGGCTCAGGGCCGGGCGGTGCGGGCGGCGGCTCCGCAGCGCCTCGTACACCGCGGCCAGCGCGACCACGCGCGCGGCCAGCGGGATGTCCTCGCCGATCAGCCCGTCCGGGTACCCGCTCCCGTCCCAGTTCTCGTGGTGGCACCGGGCGATCTCGGCGGCCACGTCGAGGCCGGCCACGTCGCCGCCGAACGTCTGGGCCACGCCGATCAGCACCTCCGAGCCGATGGCGCAGTGCGTCTGAACAATGGACCGCTCGGCCGCGTCGAGGCGGTCGGGCTTCAACAGCGTGTGCCGCGGCACTCCCAGTAGCCCGATGTCGTACATCGGGGCGACCGCGGACAGCACCGCGACGAAGTGTTCGTCCTTGAGGCGCGCGTACTCACCCTGTTCGGGCACCGCGCGGGCGAGGGCGCGCACGTACCGGGCCACGCGGGTCCATTGCCCCTCAGAGATCAGTTGCGTCTCGGCCAACAGGCGCGAAATCGTCAGGGACAGCGCCTCGGCCGCGACCGGGCGCGCGGCCCCGGTCGCGGGGGGCGGCGTCGTAGAGCCGGCGAGGTCGTGCGACTTCGTCGGGCGGCGCATGAGCAGCGCCCGCGCGCGGGAGAGGAACTCAACCGGGGCGAACGGCTTGCTGATGAAGTCGTCGGCCGCGGACACCGACAGCCCACCCAAAGCCTCGGCCGGCAGTTCGCCCGACGTGAGCAACACCTTCAGGCGGTCGCTCTCGAGGCCGGCGGCGCGCACCTTCTCGATCAGGTCCGGCCCGCTGAGGCCCGGTAGCCCTACGTCCACGACCACGAGGTCCGGCGGGTCGCGCAGCACTTCCGCCAGCCCGCTCTCGCCGTCCTCGGTCTCGCGCACGTCGTACTGGTCTTGCAACAGGGCCATCATCAGCGCGCGGACGCTGGGGTCGTCTTCGACGATGAGCACGCGCCCGCGGGTCGAGTCGAGCAGGCGCGAGTCGGACGCAGCGACCATCGTGCCGTGCGGGAGCCACAGGGTGAACCCGGTCAGCGCCGCGGAGACCGTACGCGCCGACGGGAACCGCAGTTCGGGGTCCGGTTCCATCAGCCGCGCGACGAGGTCGGACACTTCGGCCGGCACTTCCGGGCGCACGCGGCGCACGGGCGGCGGGGTCGTGGTGAACCGGCGGTGCAGGTCTTGGACCGGGTTCCCGGTTTCCGGGTACGGGTCGCGCCCGGTCAGGGCCCAGTACAGGGTCGCGCCGAGGCTGAACAGGTCGGCGCGGGCGTCGACGGAGTGCGGGTCGCGGGCCTGCTCCGGGGCCATGTACCCAATGGTGCCGAGCACCACGCCCGGCTCGGTCATCTGCTGCGTCGGGAGCCGCGCGAGGCCGAAGTCGAGCACCTTCGCTTGGCCGTCCGGCGTCACCAGCACGTTGCTCGGCTTGATGTCGCGGTGGATCAGCCCGGTGCGGTGGGCCTCGCCCAGCGCGTCGGCCACTTGGCGGAACAGGTCGCACGCCTTCAGCGGGGAGAGCGGGCCGCGCTCGCGCACGAGGGTGAACAGGTCTTGGCCGGGGATCAACTCCATCACAAAGTAGTCGCGCGGCGGGCCGCCCTTCGTGTGCCGGCCGGCGTCGAAGCACGTTACGATGTGCGGGTGCTGGAGCCGGGCGACGGCGCGGGCCTCGGCGTAGAAGCGGTGGATCAGCCGCGCGCTCACGTCGGTGGAGCGTGCCATCACCTTCAGGGCCACCTGCCGGCGCAGCTGGAAGTGCTCGGCCCGGTACACGGTGCCCATGCCGCCCTGCCCGAGCACGTCGAGGACGCGGTAGTTGCCGAGGATCAGGTCGTCGGCCGCGCCCTTGCGGATCGTGTCCACTTGGAACCGGGTCAGCAGGTGCAGGTTCAGGAGCTTGGCGAGCAGGGCCTCGGCGGAGACGAGGCGCGTGAGCGCGTCGCGGTCGGTGGGCGGCACCTCGTCCCACTCTTCCGGCATGAGCACCTGCGAACTGAGCAGTCGCGCGAGGAGGGACTGCGCCGGCGGGATCGCGGCCTCCATCGTGCCCGGCGGGGTACCGCTCGGCGCGGAGCCGTAGTCCGGGCGCGCGTACTCGATCAGCGGCGTCATGCGGTCCCTCTCGCGGGAGGGCCGCGGCGCGCCCCGTGTGGTGCGCGCCGACTCGCCCCCCTATGAGCTTGGGGCACGATTCCGCCGCGCACAACCGGCGGAAGGGAGAAGTGACAGATACCGCGGGGATTCGCCCCGGCGCGCGAAATGTGCGCCGCGGGCCGAGCGCCGGACTTCGCGCCGGCGGGGAGAATTGCGCCCGCGGCCCGAACCGAAACGCGCGGGGTGGGGCGCGGCCACTTCGCTTACACCCCGGCGGCGGCGGCGAGCGCCTTGGCGACCGGGGTCGCTTCCCACGTGAACTCCGGGCGCTCGCGGCCGAAGTGCCCGTTCCGCGCCGAGTTCCGGTAGATCGGGCGGCGCAGGTCCAGCGTCTCGATGATCCCCTTCGGGGTCAGCTTGAAGTGCTCGCGGATCAGATCGACCAACTTCGCCTCGGCCACCTTCGCCGTGCCGTTGGTGTTCACCCAGATGTTCAGCGGGTCCGGGTAGCCGATGGCGTATGAGAGCTGGACCTCGCACTCGCGCGCGAGGCCGGCCCGGACGATGTTCTTCGCGATGTACCGGCACATGTAGGCCGCGCTGCGGTCCACCTTCGTGGGGTCTTTGCCGCTGAACGCGCCGCCGCCGTGCCGCCCGCGCCCGCCGTAGGTGTCCACGATGATCTTGCGGCCGGTCAGCCCGCTGTCGCCGTGCGGCCCGCCCTGCAGGAAGCAGCCCGTCGGGTTGATGTGGCACGCGATGTCGTCCGGCCCCAGCGCCGGCTTCGTGCCCGGCACCACCATCACCATCTTCCCGCGGATCAGGTCGGCGCGCTCCGCCTTCAACACCGGCAGCAGCAACTGGTCGATCACCTGCTGGCGCGCGTCGTCTGTGAAGTAGTCGGTGTCGCCGCGGCGCGTCATCACGGCCCGCGTGTGCTGGGTGCTGAGTACGACCGTGTGGATGCGGTGCGGGGTGCCGTCGGCGTTGTACTCGACCGTGACTTGGCTCTTGGCGTCCGGGCGGAGCCAGCCGAGGGTGCCGGCGGCGCGCATTTCGGAGTGGCGCTCGACGAGCCGGTGCGCGAGGTGGATCGGCAGCGGCATGAGGCTGTTGGTCTCGTTGCACGCGAACCCGAACATCATACCCTGATCGCCGGCCCCGCCGGTGTCCACCCCTTGGCTGATGTGCGGGCTTTGGGCGTGGATGCGGCAATCCACTTGGCACGAGTCCGCGGTGAACCCGATCTCCTCGGCCTCGGCCCGGTCCTTCGCCACGTACCCGATCTCGCGGATCACGTCGCGCACCAGTTTATCGACCGCTTCGCGGGTCAGGTTGGCCTTCGTGGTGATCTCGCCGGCCACGACCGCGAGGTCGGTGGTGACGAGGGTCTCGCAGGCCACGCGGCTCATCGGGTCCGCGGCGAGGCAGAAGTCGAGGACCGCGTCCGAAATCTGATCGGACACCTTGTCCGGGTGGCCCATCGAGACGGATTCGCTGGTGAACAGGTAGCGGCTGGCGGTCACGGCGGGCCCTCTGCGAGTAGTGTTCGGCGGGTGTTCGTGTTATACGGCTGCGCGCGCGGTTCGTCCGCGCGTTGGGGCGCGCACTAAGATACCAGCGGACCGCGTGGAGGGTCGACCGTGGGCGGACTGCTGGCTGAAATGTACGACCAACTCCCGGAACTGCGGGCCGGGGACGACGACGACCTTTGGGCCGCGGGCGTGGACGGGGCGCTTCGCGCGTTCCGGGCCGAGGTGCGCGCCCGTTACACCGAGGGCACGCTCCAGCGCGTGCTGGCCGCCGCCGACGATCCCAAGATGCGCCGGGCCGCGGCCCTCGCCCTCGGGCTGATCGGCACGCTCGCCTCCGCGCCCGCGCTGGCCGCCGCCCTGCACGACGCCGACCCGCTGGCGCGCCGGTTCGCCGCCGATTCGCTCTGGCAACTGTGGTTCGCGGCCGGCACCGTCGAGCAGTGCGCGCGCCTGCGCGACGCGCTGGGCAACCCCGACGCGGGGCGGGCGCGGGCCGAACTGGACGACCTCGTCCGCACCGCGCCGGCGTTCGCCGAGGCCCGCAACCAGCGCGCCATCTGGTTCTTCAAGCGCGGCGAGTTCGCCCGAGCGGTCGAGGACTGCGAGGCCGTGCTGAACCTGAACCCGCACCACTTCGGGGCCGCGGCCGGGATGGGGCAGTGCCTGCTGAAGCTGAACAAACCGCGGGCTGCGCTCCGCGCGTTCCGCCGCGCGCTCGAGATCAACCCCGGCCTCGATTTGTACGACACCGTTCGCGCGCTCGAGGAGCACGGCGAGTAGGTGCCTGAATCGTAGTCCTCACGCTCCGCGTGAGGACTGCTGGGGTACACGGTTCTTGGGTGTGCTTGCCCTCTCCCATCGCGCTTACGCCAGCGGTCCTCACGCGGAGCGTGAGGACTACGATTCAGGCCCGCTACTTCAACCACTTCGCGCAGAACTCGATGCACGCCTTGCGGTCCTCGTCCGTCACCTTGTGGGCGACGCCGGGGTTCAGGCGCACGACCAGTTTGTCTTTCGCCCCGGCCTTCGCGAACGCGCTCTCGGCCGCGGCGACCGCGATCTTTGCGCCCTCAATCGGGCAGTTCGGGTCCGTCTCCCCGTTGGCGATGAACAGCGCCCGCGGCTGCTTCCCCGCGAACAGCGGCAACAGGTTCGGGCAATCGAAGTCGTCCAGAATGCCGGGGATCACCTTCGACCACAGCTCGCGGCACACTTTCTTGTTCACCGCGGGTTCGCCGAGGTCTTTGGCCGCGGCCTCGTGCGCCGCCTTGATGGTGTTCGCCCGGCCCGACCACTTGTCGTTCTCAAGGCTCCACTTGAAGCTCTGCACGCCGATGAGCGGGGCCGCGACCGTGACGCGCTCGTCCACCGACGCCGCGAGCCACGTCTGAATACCGCCCATGCTGATGCCCATCATGCCGATGCGTTTCGGGTCGATGCCGGCGCGCGTTTCTAGCACGTCCACGAGCCGCCACAGGTCGTATACGGTGTCGTAGTAGAAGGGGTGTTCCTGCTTGTCGGCGGGGGCCTTCCACGCCTTCGTGATGGCCGCGACGTAGGCCGTGGAGCCTTTGCCCGCGGTCGCGCGTGCCCCGTGATAGCGGGCGTCGATGGCGACCCCGACGATGCCCTTGCGGGCGAAGTCTTCGAGCCAGCCTCGCACGCTCTCGGTGCTGCCGCCGGTGCCGTGCAGCACGATCATCACCGGGCGCTTCTGGTTGCCGGCGGGCGACACCTGCAACACCGGCACGCGCTCGACGGTGCCGTCGGACTTCTTCTCGCTCGCGAACGACCACTTCTGGTAGACGAGTTCGTCGGCGTTCTTCGTCGCGCCCTCTTCGATGTCGGGCTTCACGCGCGGCCGGTCGAGCACCTTGAGGAGCGCGGCCTTGGCCTTGTCCGGGGGGAGCGGGTCCGCGAGCGCGGGCCGCGCGAGCGCGCACACGAGCGCGCCGAGAAAGAGGAAGCGCATGGGGAGGTTCCTGTGGGTGGCGTTCGCCCACAGTGATCTTAAGCGCGCGAACCCGCGTCGCTCAGCTCAGGACGAGTTTCATCTGCACGGTGCCGATCTGCACCACGTCGCCGGGGCGCAGCACCTTCGGCTCGCCGGCGTGAACGCGGACCCCGTTCACCCACGTCCCGTTCAGGCTGTTCAGGTCTTCGATCACGACCGCGTTCTTCTCGAACACGAACGCCGCGTGCTGACGCGAGCACCAGATTTGGTCGGTGGCTTCTTGGGCCACGAGGTCGATGTCGACGGGCTTGTCGGCGAACCGCCCGGCGGTGTTACGCCCTTCGTAGATGGGGAACTCCGCGCCGATCTTCATGCCGCGGAGCACGACCAGTTTGGGCCGCGCCGGGGGCGGGGCCGGGGCCGGCGGCTGGTCGGCGCGAGCGGTCGCGGGAATCGTCTGGTGCGGTTGCTCGAGGACGGATTCGTTCATCGGAAAACCTGACCAGTCGGGCGACCATCGGGAACGAACGGCGCGACGGGGGCGGATCAGGGCGCTATGGGCACTGTAGGTCACGAACGAAACCCGTGCGCGCACTATTTGTTGCAGCACGAGATTACGACACGGCGCGAATCTCGAGCACGACCGCGCCGAGCGGGTCCGCGGACGTGACCTCGAACGCAACCTCATTCCGCGGGTGCAAATGGGGCGTGATCTCGACCGCGAGCGGGCCGGGCGCGGCAACGCTGGCGACGCGCTCCCCATTCAGGAACACGTCGGCCGCGCCGGGCACGTGCGCGCACACCAGCCACAAGTGTTCGGTAGCGTCCAACGTGCGCGGCCGACCGAACTTGCGCGCGTGCCGCGTTCCGCCCGCGGTCGCGGCGGTTTCCCACGGGGCGGCGAGGCGGATCGTGTGCATCGTGAACCCGTTCTGCGGGGGCGGAAATCGTGTTCTAAGTTTACAGCAGAAAACTCGTGTCGCGGGACGCGCTCGCATGAACCGGATGTTCCGGCCCGAAACGGCCTTCTTCGTTCTCACCCTGTTGGGCCTGATGGTCGCGTTCCGCGACCGCGGGTTCTACGACCCCGGCGCGCTGTGGCACGTCAAGGTGGGCGAGATCATCCTCGACCGCGGCATCCCGCAGACGGACCCGTTCAGCTACACGTTTGAAGGGCAGCGGTGGGTGCCGCAGCAGTGGGGCGCGGAAGTGCTGATGGCGCTCACGCACCGCGCCGGCGGCCTCGACGCGATGCTCCTCGGCTTCGCCACGGGCGTCGCGCTGCTGTACACGCTCATTTTCCGCCGGTGCGTGCAGGGCGGCATGGGGCCAATGCTCGCGGGCGCGATCGTGGGCGGCGTACTGTTCGTCGGCGCGTTCCACTATTTCGTGCGCCCGCACATGTTCACCATCGGGTTCCTCGGCTGGACGATGATGTGCGTGATCGACTTCGAGCGCGGCCGCGCCACCGCGTGGCGGCTCGCCGGGTTGATCCCGCTGTACGTCCTCTGGGTGAACCTGCACGGTGGCGTCCTCGGCGGCACGATGACGCTGGGCCTCGCGGTCGCAGGGTGGGGAATCCTCTTCTTGGCGAGCGGGTGGCGTAAGCCCCCTGTTCGAGAAGGCGCAGACAGAGAACAGGGGGCTTACACCCCCCGCTCGCCCATCACGTCGTGGCGCACGGCCTTCCTCCTCGTCGGCATCGTTGCGGCGTGCGGACTGACGCCGTTTGTGAACCCGCACGGCATGGAGATGATTCGCATCTGGCAGCGCATTGTGGCGTCGAAGGTGTTGCCGGAAGTAGTGAACGAGCACATGCCGCTCGACCCGGCGTCGCCGCTCGGCCTGACCGTGATCGCGCTCGGCCTGTTCTACATCGTCATGCTCGCCGGCACGTTACCCAAACTCCCGCGCGTGAGCTGGCTCATTCCGCTGGTGTGGTTCGCGCTGAGCTTCAAGGGCATCCGGCAAGGGCCGCTGTTCGCGGTGTGCGCCGGTGTTGCCATTGCCGACCTGTGGAAGCACACGATCTGGCACCGGCTGTTGGTGAAGCACGGCGACGGCTCCACCGCGTGGAACGCCGACGACCCCGCCGAAGTCGCGCGGCGCGCGCGGCCGGTCTGGGCCGCGCTGCTGGTGCCTGTGCTGCTGGTTGCGGTGTCGTTCAAGCTGCAAGCGCACAAAGTGGGTGTGCCGGTGATCGGCCACGGCTGGGCACGGCTCGACCCGGACTTCATCCCGTCCGACATCGAGAAGGAAGTACGGGCGTACGCGGCCAGCGTCCCGCCGGGCACGCCGATCTTCAACGATGCCAACCTCGGCGGCTACCTGATCTACCACACGCCGAACCTGAAAATCTTCATGGACGACCGCTGCGAGTTGTACGGCGACGACTGGATCAAGGACTATTCCGACGCGATGGGCCTGCCGCCGGAGCGCCTCGGCCCGGTGTTCGAGACGTGGGCCAAGCACTACAAGTTCGAGCGCGCGATTGTGATGACGAACCCGCCGGAGCAGGAGAAGCCGCCCATCGAGCGCTACCTGAGCGGCGCGAAGGAGACTTGGCGCGAGGTCGCCCGCGGCAAGCGCGCGGTCATGTACGAACGGGTGCGGTAAGGGCAGAACAGGCAGAAGAGTTTCGACGGGATCACAAGATGATACAGGATGAGAAGTAGTGAACTGTCCTTCTCTTCATCCTGTCTGATCTTGTGATCCCGTCGAAACTCTTCTGCCTTTTCTGGTACGCGCTACTTCACCTTCTTCATCGTCTCTTCCTTGCCGCTCTTGCCCTTCGTCACCATCTCGGTGTCGGTCAGCTTGATGACGGTGAGCGTGTCCTTCTCGGTCTTGTCGCCGATCTTCATCTCGACCTCGATCTTCTCGCCGTCGATCTTGTACGTGCCGTCCACCTTCTGGGTCTTGCCGTTGAAGGTGACGTGGAACACGAACTTGCCCTTGTCCATGATCTCCAGCACCATCGTGGGGCCGTCCTTTTCGGGCTTGGCCGGTTCCCACTTGCCGAGCAGTTTCTTGGCGTCCACGTCAGCGGCCGTGGCGAAGCCGGCGAGGGCGAGGAACGTGACCGACGCGAGGAGCGTGCGCATCTGAGGACTCCGAGAGGGGCCGCGCGCGGACTGCGCGCGGCGGTGTGGGTGAGGCTACGCCCCCGGGCCGCGCCCGGCTACTTCTACTTGGGCTTCGCCCTCTTAAACGCCTCGGCCTTGCCTTCTTTGTCGCGGCCCTCAAGCTCGTCGTCTGTCAGCTTCGTAATGGTGATCGTCTCCTTCACGGTCTCGCCCATAAAGGTGATCTCGAACGTGAGCTTGTCGCCGTCGAGCTTGTACGTGCCCTCGGCCTTCGCGTCCTTGCCGCCCACGTCCGCGACGGCGATCAGTTTCCCGGTCGCGGTGAACTCGATGGACGCCAGTTCGCCCTTCTTCGGCTTCTCCGGCTCCCACTTCCCGATCAGCTTCTTGCCGTCGATGGCTTCTTTCTTGTCCTTGTCCTTTTCCTTCTTGTCGTCCGCGGCGAGCGCCGCGCCCGCCAGCACCAGTACCGCGATCCCGATCAGCGTTCGCATGGGTTCCTCCTGAAAGTGGCAGTACGGCGCACAGAGTACACGCGCCGACAAGAGTAGGCAACGCGCCCTGCGCGTTGCCTTCGCATTCCGCCCGGCGTAGCTTCTCCTCACCCCCGGAGGGCTTCCCATGCGCGCGCTGTTCGCCGCGTTCTTGCTCGTGTCGGTCGCGTCGCACGCGCGCGCCGACAAGATTGTTCTCGTGGCCGGCGGCGACGGCGCGGACGGCACCGAGGCGACGAAGGCCAAACTGATCCAGCCGTTCGGTGTCGATTTCTCAGCCGGCGGCGGCGACACGATCCTCATCGTCGAGATGGCGAAGGGCGAACGCCTACGGGCGATCACGCGAGAGGGAAAACTCGTCACGATGGCCGGGACCGGAGAGAAGGGTGACGCGGGAGACGGCGGGGATGCACGTAAGGCGACCTTTAACGGGATGCACAGTTTGGCAACCGGTCCCGGATTAACGTTCTTCCTCGCGGATACTTGGAACAACCGTGTCCGCGCGTACTCTGCCGGAACCGGGAACGTTACCGCGTTCGCGGGCACCGGCGAGAAGGGATTCGGCGGCGACGGCGGCCCGGCGAAGGACGCCAAGTTCGACGGTGTATTCTGCGTCGGCTTCGACCCCGACAAGAAGAACCTGTACATCACCGATCTCGGCAACCGTCGCATCCGCAAGGTGGACATGGCGACGAAGATCGTCACCACGGTTGCGGGCAACGGGATGCGCGGCGTGCCGAAGGACGGCGAAGAGGCGACCAAACAACCTCTGATCGACCCGCGCGCGCACGCCGTCGATAAGGACGGCAACATCTGGGTTCTGGAGCGCGGCGGGCACTCGCTGCGCGTCGTTGATAAGGACGGGAAGATTCGCACGGTGGCCGGCACCGGCAAAGCGGGCACGAAGACAGGCGCGGCGCTGGAGGCCGAGATGAACGGCCCCAAGCACCTGTGCATCGACCGCGACGGCACCGTGTTGATCGCCGACACCGAGAACCACCGCATCCTGCGCTTCGACCCGAAGGCGAAGACGCTGGCGCTGGTCGCGGGCACGGGCAAGAAGGGCAAAGGGCTTGGCGACGGCGACCCGCTGAAGGCGGAGTTCAACCAGCCGCACGGGGTCATCGTTCACCCGAAATCCGGCGACATTTATATCTCCGACGCGAGCAACGGCCGCGTCCTCAAGATCGTGCGGGAGAAACCATGAAGCGCCTCGTAGCGTGCGCGCTAGCCGCGCTGGTCGTCGCCGCGGTTGCCGGCGCGCAGGAGCCGCCGAAGACCCCGAAGAACCGCAACGTGCGGTACGGACTGCCCGGCGAGGCGAAGGACGACCCCGCCGAGAAAGCGGCGTTCCTCATCGACCGGCCGCAATACGTCATGTCGTACAACGACAAGACCCGCTGCGCGAACTGGGTGTGCTGGCAACTGGTGTCGAAGGATATCGGGCGCGTCGCGCGCGGCGCGTTCGAGGCCGACAAGGGACTGCCGAAGGGCTTTGCGCAAGTCGGCTTCGGCACCTACACCGGCAGCGGGTTCGACCGCGGGCACCTCGTGCCGTCGAAGGACCGCTCCGACACCGAGGAGAACAACGACGCGGTGTTCCTCATGACGAACATCGTGCCGCAGTCGCCCAAGTGCAATCAGGGCGGCTGGGAGCGGTTCGAGAGCTACTGCCGCACAATCGCTGACACCGGCAAGGAGTTGTACATCGCGGCCGGGCCGCACGGGCAGGGCGGCGTGTCGAGCGACGGCGCGAAGAAGCTCACCATCGGTAAGAACCCGCCGTTCGTGACCGTGCCCGCGAGTGTGTGGAAGGTGGTGTTGGTCGTGGACAAGGGCCGCAACCCGACGAAGGACAGCCGCACGATTGCCGTGTGGATGCCGAACGACGACACCGTGGTCGAGGACTGGTCGCGCTACCGCGTCTCGGTGGCCGAGGTGGAGAAGAAGACGAAACTGAAGTTCTGGCCGCTGCTAAACGAAGAGACCGCGACCGCGCTCAAGGAGAAGCCGGACGACGTGAAGATCGGCGCGCCGAAGAAGTGACTCCCGACTCGCGAAGCCGCAAGCGGCAGAATCCAACCCCCTAACTCCGCGCTTCTCACATGGCGAAATCGAACCCGACCCTGAAGGCGCTTCAGACCGCCGCCAAAGGGCTGCTGTTCCCCAGCGAGACCGACGCGCCGATTGTGGCGTTCGCGTGGCCCGGTGGCGACGGCCCGCCCACGGAGGCCGCGCTCCGCGCCGGGGCGAAACTGGCCGCCGGCGCGGTCGTCGAGCAGGCCACCCTCGCACAGCTCACGCGCACGATCCCGAAGGAGAGCCGCGCCGACTTCAAGCCGCTGCTCGACGCGCTCGGCGCGCTCACCGGCGTCACCGTGTTCCGGGTGGGCGAAATCACCATCGACGTGTACATCGTCGGTCGCGCCGCCGACGGCCAGTACGCGGGCGTGAAGACCAAAGTCGTCGAAACGTAAGGAACCTGCGCGCTATGGCCGCGAAGAGCATTCTCGACAGCCTCACGCCGAAGCAGCGGATCGCGCTGGCGGTCGCGGTCCTCGTCATCGGCGGGATCGTGCTGCTGGTGCAGCGGTTCCAGCCGAAGCCCGAACCGCAGCCGCAGGGCGAGCCGGGCACCACACTCGCGAACCGCCACATCCGCTTCGGCATGCCCGCGGACGCCAAGCCCGACCCCGCGCAAAAGGACGCCTACTTCATCGACCGGCCGCAGTACGCCCTCTCTTACAACGACTCGCGCAAGACCCCGAACTGGGTGTGCTGGAACCTGACCGCGGGCGACATCGGCAACACGCCCCGCAGCGAGTTCGCCGAAGACCCGGACCTGCCCGCGGGGTTTCGGCGCGTCAAGCACGGCGACTACACCGGCTTCGGGTTCGACCGCGGCCACCTGTGCCCGGCGAAGGACCGCTCCGACACCGTGGAGAACAACCGGGCCACGTTCTACATGACGAACATGGTGCCGCAAGCCCCGGACTGCAACCAGAAGGGGTGGGAGGCGCTGGAGCGGTACTGCCGCGATCTCGCCAAAGCCGGCAACGAGTTGTACATCGCCGCCGGCCCTTACGGGCAGGGCGGCACCGGGACCGAGGGGTTCGCGCAGACCGTGGGCCGCACCACGAAGGTCGTCGTGCCGTCCGCGTGCTGGAAGGTGGTGCTGGTGCTGCCCAACAAGGACGCGCCGCCGAACGCCGAGACGCGCGCGATCGGCGCGTGGTTCCCGAACGAGCAGAAGATTCCCGAAGCGTGGAAGCCCTACGTCGTTCCGGTGTCGGAGATCGAGTCGAAGACCGGGTTCAAGTTCTTCCCGCTGGTTCCGGACGAAACGGCTCGAGCGATCAAGGCTCGCACCGACCGCGGGCCGTGACGCGCCCGCGGTGCGCGGCGGCGCGGAATCCGCTTGTCGGGCCTTCACCTCGCGCGCGGCGGCGGCGACAATAGCGGTTCCCCGTTCGTCGGAGGCCGCGATGCGCTGCCGGTTCCTCACCGTGGTCGTGCTGCTGGCCCTCGTCGCTCGCGCCCCCGGCGCGGACAAGCCGTGGTGGGCGTTCGAGCCGGTCGCGCGCCCCACCGTGCCCGACCGCGCGCACCCCCTCGATCACCTCGTCCGCGCCAAGCTCGCCGCGAAGGGGTTGACCCTCGCGCCCGAAGCCGACCGCCGCACGCTCATCCGCCGCGTCACCTTCGGGCTCACCGGGTTGCCGCCGACACCGGACGAGGTCGCGGCGTTCCTGAGCGACCGGGACGCGAACGCTTACGAAAAGCTGGTCGATAGGCAGCTCGCTTCGCCGGCCTACGGCGAGCGGCTCGCGCGCTTGTGGATGGACGCGGTCCACTTCGCCGAGACGCACGGTCACGACCAAGACCGCGTGCGGCCCAACGCGTGGCGCTACCGCGACTACCTCATCGCCGCGTTCAACGCCGACATACCGTATTCGCGGTTCGTGAAGGAGCAGATCGCCGCCGACGTGCTGTTCCCGAACGAGCCGAAACGGGTTCCGGCGCTGGGCTTCCTCGCGGCCGGGCCGTGGGACGAAAGCTCGTTGCGCGACATCCGCGAGGACACCATCGACCGCGAAATCGCCCGCTACCTCGACCGCGACGACATCGTGACGACCGTGTTCAACACGTTCGCCGGCCTCACGGTGCAGTGCGCCCGCTGCCACGACCACAAATTCGACCCCATCTCGCAGGAAGAGTACTACCGGCTGCAAGCGGTGTTCGCCGGCGTCGGGCGCGGCGACGTGCCATTCGAGTTGGACCCCAACGCGAGCGCGAAGCGAGCCGAGCTTCAAGCGACGCTCGCGAGCATTGCGAAGGACGATCCGACGCTGAAGACCGACACGACCGCCATGAAGTGGGCGGTGGCGGTGTGGGAGAAGAGCAACGACGCGGCGCGCGTGGTGTGGGCCGTGCCGGAGTTCACCAAGATGAGTGCCGAAGGCTCGACGCTCGCGCGCCTCAAGGACGGGACCGTTCGCGCAGCCGGCAAGCGGCCGGAGAAGGACACGTACACGCTGACGACACGCACAAAGGCCCGCGTGACCGCGGTGCGGCTCGAACTGCTCACGGACGACACGCTGCCGTTTCAGGGACCGGGCCGGCAGGACAACGGCAACCTGCACCTGAGCGAGTTCAAGGTCCGCGCCGCCGGGAAGCCGGTCAAGGTCCGCACCGCGACCGCGGACTTCAACCAGAGTGGTTGGACCGTGCTGCACGCCATCGACGGCAGGCCGGGGAGCGCGTGGGGCATTTACCCGCAGGTCGGCAAGGCGCACGAGGCCGTTTTCGAGCTGGCGGAGTCAATCGCCGCCGGCACGGAACTGACGCTCGCGCTCGAACAACTCCACGGGGAAGGGCACCTGATCGGCCGCTTCCGGTTGTCGTTCACCGACGCGCCGCCGCCGATTCAAGTGACCGCCGTGCCCCCCGCGATCCGCGCGATTGTCGCCACACCGAAGGACAAGCGCACCGCGGTGCAGGCCCGCGAACTGGCGCTGTTCGTACTGAAGGAGCGTGCGACCGCGGAACTGGCGGCGCTGCCCGCGCCGGCGCTGGTGTACGCCGCGGCCCCGAACTTCACCGCGGACGGTTCCCACCGGCCCACGCCGCTGCCGCGCGACGTGCGGATGCTGAAGCGCGGCGACATCCGCAAGCCCGGCGAGCGCGTCGAACCCGGCGCACTGTCGCTGCTGCCCAAGCTGCCGGGCGACTTCAAGCTGAAGGACGGCCACACAGAGGGCGCGCGGCGCGCGGCGCTGGCGAACTGGCTCACGGACGCCAACAACCCGCTGACGTATCGCGTGATGGCGAACCGCCTCTGGCAGTGGCACTTCGGCGCGGGTCTCGTGAGCACGCCCAACGACTTCGGCAAGATGGGTCAGCCGCCCACGAATCCCGAACTGCTCGACTACTTGGCGAGTGAACTGGCTTCGCCCAGTGGCTCCCTCAAACGCCTGCACCGCCTCATCGTCACGAGCGCCACCTACAAGCAGGCCTCGACGACGCGCGCCGACGGCGCGAAGGCCGATGAGGACAACAAACTGCACTGGCGGCAGAACCGGGCGCGGCTGGACGCGGAGCAGGTGCGCGACGCGATCCTCGCCATCAGCGGTCGGCTCGACCGCACGCCCGGCGGCCCGTCCGACCAGCAGTTCGACATGAAGCCCGGCATCCACGTCACGCCGAAGGTCGATTACGGCAAGTTCGACTGGGACCGGCCGCAGGGTCACCGCCGCAGCGTGTACCGCTTCGTGTTTCGCACGCTGCCCGACCCGCTGGTCGAGTGCCTCGACGGGGCCGACGCCAGCGCGCTGACGCCGAAGCGCACGGAGTCCGTGACCGCGCCGCAAGCGCTCGCGCTCCTCAACAACGAGTTCATCCTCGTCCACGCGAAGGCACTGGCCGCGCGGTTGGAGAAGCACAGCCCGGAGCGCGCGAGGCAGATTGAGTTCGCCTGCCGCCTCGTGTGGGGCCGCGCCCCGACCGCGACCGAAGCGAAGCTGTTCGCCACCTACGCCGACAAGCACGGCCTCGCGAACCTGTGCCGCGTGCTGTTCAACACCAACGAGTTCCTCTTCGCGGACTGAAGGGAGGAGCGAGCGATGACGGAAGCGGAATGGCTGGCGTGCGCGCAGCCTGCTGTGCTAATTGGGTCTCGCGGACAAAGTGTCTGGAGCGAGCGGCGCGGTCTGTTGTTCGCCGTCGAATGTTGCCGACGTTTGCCAATCATTCCCGACGCGCGGTTGCACGGTGTTATCGAGACAGTGGAGCGTGTGGCAGACGAAATTGCTACGGAAACCGAACTGTACGAAGCGGCCCGCACATCATACGACGCTGTCGAGTGGGAGGCGCGCCACGATATGAGTTCGTCGCGCTACCACGCGGCGGAAGTAGTCGCAGCAGCGGCTTCATATCCCACAGAAGAGTACACCGCGATCAGCGCGTTCGTTGCATGCGCGGAAGCCGATTGCGGCCCCGGAGACGGGACGATCAGACGTCGGTTGCATGAGGCGTTCGCAGTGTTGGTGCGTGAAATCGTCGGCAACCCCTTCCGCCCAATCACCTTCAACCCTGATTGGCGCTCGTCGGACGTAATGCTGCTCGCGAGTGGCATCTACGCGGAGCGGGCGTTCGACCGGATGCCAATTCTGGCGGACGCCTTGCAAGACGCCGGGTGCGACAGCGACGATATCCTCCACCACCTGCGCGACACCATCGCGCCGCACGTTCGCGGCTGCTGGGCGCTCGATCTGGTGCTGGGCAAGGAATAACCGCGCGCTGCTGTCTTCACCTCCCCCCTTGAGGGGGGAGGTGAAGACAGCAGCGCGCTCAGGCGCTCTCCGGGCGCGCGAACTCGGTGGCGCGCTCGACGCGGCAGACGCGCAGCGCGTACCACTGGTACCACTCGTCGCGGCCCATGCGCTGGGCGAGCAGGTGTTCGGCGTTCGCGGCCCATGCGCTCACGGCGTCGGCCGATTCCCAATACGAAACCGTGATGCCGAGGCCGTCCGCGCCGCGCGCGGACTCGACGCCGAGGAACCCCGGCTGGGCGCGGGCCAGTTCGTCCATGCGCGCGGCGGTGGCCGCGTAGCCGTCGCCGGGCCGTTCGCGCCGCAGCGCGGTGAACACGACGGCGTAGTATGGGGGCTTTGGCACGAGCGCTCTCCGCGCGGGTTCGGGCAATTTTTGCGGGCCGTATCAACCTTTCTAGTTGAACTGCCGACAACAGATGTAAGGAACGTTCCGCGTGGGGGCGCGGGCGTTCGCGCGGCTCGGCGCGCTGGCACGGAGGCAGTCATGCGAAAGTTCGGGATGTCGGCCGCGGCCGTGGTGCTGCTCGCTCTGCCCGCCGCGGCGCAGTACCCGCCGCCGTTGCCGATGGAGCCGTACCCCGCGCCCGGGGGCTACCAGCCCGGCATGTACGCGGGCGGGTACGCGCCGGACCAACTGCCGCCCGGCGCGATGCCACCGATGGGCATGATGCCGCCCGGCATGATGCCGCCGATGGGGATGATGCCGCCCGGTATGGGAATGCCGCCCGGCGCGCCCCCCGGCGGGCGCGCTCCGGACCTCAGCGGCTACACCTACGACCCGTGCAACGCCTGCGTCGACCCGTGCGCGCGGCGTTACGTGCGGGCCATCGTTCACAACGAGGCGTGGGTGCGCTTCGACTGGCTGAACTGGAGCTTCCGCGACCAGCCCGTTCCGGCGCTGATCGCCACCGGGAACCCGGCGCTGCCGGCCGCGGGCGTGCCCGGCGGGGGCAACTACCGCGCGCTCGTCGGGCCGAGTCGCGACGTGGGCCGGTTCAACGGACTCCGCGCCACCGTGGGCTCGTGGTTCGACTGCGACGGCGAGTTGGGCGGCGAGTTGAGCGCGTTCGTGTTCGCGCGGCGCGGCAGCGCCGACTTCTTCGCCGGCAGCGCGACGCAACCGCTCACGGTGCCGGTGCTCGGCGCGAACGGGGTGCCCGCGGCGTACAACTTCGCGTTCCCCGGCGCGTTCACCGGGGCGCTCGGGGTGCGCACCGCGACGCAGCTCTGGAGCGCCGAAGGGAACCTGCTGCGCCGGCAGCACGGCGACGGGTGCTTCCACGTCGACACGCTGTTCGGCTCGCGCTACATGCAGTTGAACGAGCGGCTCGACCTCGTGGGCCGCACGCAAGCCGCCGGCGGGGTCGCCACGTTCAACGGGGCCGCGCTGCCCGCGGGCGTGGTGGTGAACACGACCGACGCCTTCCGCGCCCGCACCGAGTTCATCGGCGTCCAGATCGGGGCGCGCGGCGAGTACCGGCACGACATGTTCACCCTGTCGGCGCTCGGCAAGGTGGGCGCGGGGGCGAACCTGCAGACGCTCCGCGTCGAAGGGAACACGGTCGCCAGCGGGTTCGGGGTCACGCGCACCGCGCTCGGCGGGGTCCGCGGGCTGGCCTCGAACATCGGCCGCTCGACCAACACGGACTTCTCGTTCGTCGCCGAGACCGGGGCCGAACTGGGTATGCAGGTGACGAAGTTCATGTCGGTGCGCGTCGGGTACAACCTGCTGTTCTGGTCGGACGTGCTGCGCCCCGCGAACGTGATCGACCCGGTGGTGGCGTTCTCGCAGGTGCCCATCGACCCGACGTTCAACCCCGCGGTCGCGGCGACCCGCCCGCAAACGCGGTTCCGCTCGTCGGACTTCCTCGCCCACGGCCTCGTCGTCGGATTCGTGCTGGACTGGTAGCCGGCCGCGCCTGCGACCGGCCCCAAGAAGCGTGCGACCCCGGCAGGTGCCGGGGTCGTGGGGTATCGGTAGGTGGGGAGTCACTTCACCCGTTTCAGTTCGCCGGCCCCCCGGCTTTCCTTGATGAGCAACTCCGTCTCGGAGACCTTCGTGATGGTGATCGTGTTCGCCTTCACACCCACGTCCAGTTTGAACTTCAAAGTGAGCGTGTCGTTCTCGACCGTGTAGGTGCCCTCGGTAATGACCACCTCTTTACCCTGTTCCCTCGCGACGAACCGAACCTTGCCGTCCGCTGTGAACGCCACGTAGTCGGAAACGAAGGCCGACCCCGGCGCGACCGCTCGCACCTCCCATGTGCCGACGATCAACTTCGCGGGGTCGGGCGGTTTGACGGGATCGGGCTTCGTATCCCGCAACTTCTTGAACTCGACGCCCTTCCCGTTTTTGGCCAATGTTGTCATCTCCGTGTCGGAAATGCTTCGGATGAGAATCTTCTCCGTCAGCGTTTCGTCGCCCAATTTGACCGTGAGGGTCAGGACGTCCTTCTCGAGCGCGTAGGTGCCCTCAAGCGTCGTGGCCTTCGCGTCTTTCTTGAAGGTCGACCGGACCTTCCCGTTCGCAGTGAATTCGAGCACGCCCCCGGCCGGGATCTCCTCGTCAGACTTGACGACCTCCCACTTCCCGACGATCAGCTTGACGAAGTCGGGCAGTTTGACGTCGGGCGGCTTCACCGGGTCGGGCATCGTGTCCTTCGATCCCTTGATCTCCCAGTTGATGACCCCGCGTTCCACGTTGTCAATGATGATCTTCGCTTGATACGGTCCGGGCTCAAACTTGCCGGCCTTCGCCTGACAATCCCAGACCAGTGTGACCGTGCCCCCCACGAGGCCAGCGGTGCCGCCGTACGTGAAGACCTCACTACTGACCGGCAGGTAGCGAGCCCTGTACAACCCACCGGATCGTCGTAACCTGTTTGCCATGAGGACCAAAGGTACAGCGGCCGAACTGGAGGCCCGCCGCCGGCTGGCCGTGCAGCGGGTGGGCGA
>Ga0194132_10002398_pt1 | contig 35239 bp, 32 predicted proteins | sample TA2KigOf80mmetaG_FD_148612 | JGI IMG/M metagenome (GOLD analysis project Ga0194132, IMG submission 148612) | Freshwater microbial communities from Lake Tanganyika, Tanzania - TA2015054 Kigoma Offshore 80m | ecosystem: Environmental > Aquatic > Freshwater > Lake | place: Tanzania: Lake... | reverse complement strand
TCATCCTGTACGGGCTCGTCGCCTTCGGTCAGATCCAGCTGCGGAAGATCGACGGCCACAAACAGCTGCCGTCGTTCATTGCCAAGGAATGGGAGAAAGTCGCGTAAGGAAGTAGAGTGTCAACCGTTCAGCAGGCTGGTTACGCCACCCTGGCTAATTTCCACAAGATTCGGGACGGGTCCGGACAACTTCCGCACTTTCAAGAAGTTTGCGGAAATGTTGGGCCTACTTCCAACAGATTCAATCACGACTGACGACCTTGAGCTGGCACGCGGCTGGCTGAACACGAAGTTCGACCGCTTCATGGTCGCTAGCTCGTTCAGTGAAGAAGCGATTCAGCGATTCATCTCCAGCGAGAACCCTATCGACTGGCAGAAGGCCGTTCAGTTGGTTGGGAAGTCAAACGACAGGCCAGGGCGTGCCCCGCCTTCGGGACGCATCGTCAGCGTTCGGAGCGGTGTTCGCCGCCACGTCGCCACGTCCCGCGGTGAATTGTGAACGATCGCTTGACTGAGGTCGATGGCATCGCGCTGCGCCAGGGCGGGCGTCGCGAGAACACTGACGAGGAGGCACGCCGACATCAAGAAGGAGCGCTTCATCACGAGCATCATGAGTACTCTTCACCTTCCGGCACAGATCGAGGCAGGGTACACTGTGTCGGCACCAACCACAACCGTTCGGTCCTCTGTCAACCCGTGCCCGCGCCAGACATTCTTATCGTCAATTTCAACAGCGGCCTTCACCTCAGGGCCTGCCTGGAGTCGGTGCGGGCGCACGCCCCGGGATCCAGGGCCATCGTTGTCGACAACGCGTCCTCAGATGGCAGCGAGGCGGCTGCCGAGCGTGCGGGCGAGCACCTGACGCTCGTCCGAAACGAGGCCAACGTCGGGTTCGGCGCGGCGGTCAACAGGGCGCTCCGGCTGGCGCGCAGCGAAACGGTCCTCCTCATGAACCCTGACTGCCTTCTGCGGGAGGACACCCTGGGTCCCCTCGAGGCTGAGCTTGCCGCTCACCCGGAGTGTGCCGTCGTCGGCCCACGCGTCGTGAATGATGACGGCAGCCTACAAGGCAGCGTCCGGGGGGATCCGACGCTGCTCACCGGGCTGTTTGGCCGCACGTCCCTGCTGACGCGTTGGTTTCCGCGGAGCGCGATTGCGCGGCGCAACGTTCAAACCCTGGCCGGGAGAAGCGAACGCAGCTTCACCGCGGATTGGATCTCGGGCGCGTGTCTGCTGGCGCGCCGCGATCGACTCGCCTCGATCAATGGGTTCGACGAGCGGTTCTTCCTCTACTGGGAGGACGCGGACTTGTGTCTCAGGCTGCGTCAAGCCGGATGGACGATTCGCTACGTCTCGAATGCGACGGTTGTTCACACCGGAGGCGTGTCGAGCGGGTCGGCGCGCGCCGTGTCGATCCGCGCCTTCCACCGCAGCGCCTACGTATACTATGCTACGCATCTGGCCCACGACCCCGTCACACGCGCGATCGGCCGACTTCTGTTGTCGGCACGGTGTCGGTGGAAGCTCTTGAAGACACAATCGCCAAGCGGTGAGGCGTGAGCCGCGAGCGCATCGTCATCAGGTTTCCTGTGCGATGAAAGGGATCATTCTGGCGGGCGGCAGCGCCACTCGCCTCTACCCGCTGACCCGGACGATCAGCAAGCAATTGTTGCCCGTCTATGACAAGCCGACGATCTACTACCCATTGGCGACGCTGATGCTGGGTGGCATGCGCGACATCCTGATCATCAGCACGCCGAGAGATTTGCCAATGATCGAGGGGCTCTTGGGCACCGGCTCGACGCTCGGCCTCCGCTTGTCGTACAGGGAGCAGCCGCGGCCGGGCGGCATCGCCCAGGCCTTCATCATCGGCGCGGAGTTCATCGACGGCCATCCGGTCTGCCTGATCCTGGGCGACAACATCTTCTACGGCAACGAGCTGGTCGACGCGTTGGAGCGGTCGGTCGCGCTGACCATCGGTGCGAGGCTCTTCGCCTATCACGTGCAGGATCCCGAGCGGTACGGCGTCGTCGAGTTCGACAGCCAAAGGCGAGCGGTCAGCCTCGAGGAGAAGCCGAAGGCGCCCCGATCGAACTACGCCGTCACGGGACTGTATTTCTACGATAGCCGGGTCGTCGACGTCGCGCGCACGCTGAGACCATCGGCGCGAGGCGAGCTCGAGATCACGGACGTGAACCGCCGCTATCTGGAATGGGGTCAGCTGAACGTGGATGTGCTCGGCCGCGGCGTCGCGTGGCTCGACAGCGGGACGTACGACTCGCTGCTGGCCGCATCACAGTTCGTGCAGACGCTGGAGCTTCGTCAGGGGCTAAAGGTCGCCTGCATCGAAGAGATCGCGTTCGGGAAGGGCTACATCGACTCCGCACAGCTCCTGGCGCTCGCGGACGAGTATCCCAACAGCACCTACGGGACGTACCTCCGGCGTGTGGCCACGGAGCACACGCCGTTTCGCCGCCCGCGGACCGGCGCTGAATCGAAGGCGAGGCCATGAGAGTCGTGCAGGAGCGGATCCCAGGCGTGCTCACGATCGAGCTCCAGGTCTTCACCGACGAGCGCGGCTTCTTCCTGGATCGGTTCAGCGTGGAGTCATTTCGGGCCGCTGGTGTTCCGACGGAGTTCTGCCAGGACAATCACTCTCGGTCGAAGCCGGGCGTGCTCCGCGGCCTGCACTACCAGACGGATCCGGCACAAGGGAAGCTGGTCGGCGTCGTTCGTGGCCGCATCTGGGACGTCGCGGTGGACATTCGACCTGACTCGCCCACCTTCGGCGCGCGCGTCGACGTCGAATTGAACGGAGACGATGGCCGGCTCCTCTGGCTGCCTGCAGGCATTGCGCATGGATTCTGCGTGATCGGGAACGAACCGGCAGACGTCGTGTACAAAGTCGATCGACCGTACAACAAGTCGAGCGAGGGCGGGATTCTCTGGTGCGACGCCGAGCTGGCGATTCCGTGGCCCATCGCCCAACCCATCGTCTCTCAACGCGATCAGTCGCTGCCGACGTTTGCCGAGTACAGACGGCGTATCGGCGTCAAGGTTCGTTCGTAAACCTACGCCGTCGGGCTCCCGCCAAGAGAGTCCATCGCTGCAGGGCTTTCCTCGAGGCCTCGGTGCGAGCCGCCGGCGTGTCGCGACACCGGCACGCGAGGTGCGCTTCGCCTCGAGGCTGGCCCCGTTAGAGCTTGAACACGTTCGACCCGTTGTGCCCCTTGATGGCGTTTCGCGTATCGACGACGAGCGCGAGCTTCGCGATCGCGGCGTAGTCGAACTTCGCGTGATCGGTCGCGATCACCACGCAGTCGTGGTTGGCCTCGATGGCCTGGGCGAACGGCACTTCATCCATCGAGTGTCCGCGATGCGTAAAGGACGGCACCCACGGATCGGTATAGGTGACCTTCGCCCCGCGTCGGATGAGGAGCTCCATGATGTCGAGCGCCGGCGACTCGCGCATGTCGTTCACGTCACGCTTGTACGCAATACCGAACAAGTGAATCCGCGAACCGTTAATCGGCTTCTTCACGGAGTTGAGCGCATCGGCGACCCGGGTCACGACGTACTCCGGCATCGACGAGTTGACGGCGCCGGCCAGCTCGATGAAACGGCATTCGAAGCCGGTCTGACGTGCCTTCCACGAGAGATAGAACGGATCGATCGGGATACAGTGCCCGCCGAGCCCTGGTCCTGGGTAGAACGGCATGAAGCCGAACGGCTTGGTCTTCGCCGCGTCGATGACCTCCCACACGTCGATGTTCATCTTGTTCGACATCAGCGCGATCTCGTTCACCAGCCCGATGTTCACCGCTCGGAACGTGTTCTCGAGCAGCTTCACCATCTCGGCGACTCGTGTCGAGCTGACGGGCACGACCTGTGTGACCACCGATCCGTAGAGGGCGGCGGCCATCTCCGTGCTCGCGGGACCGTGACCGCCGACCACCTTCGGGATGTTCTTCGTGGGAAACTGCGCGTTGCCCGGGTCCACACGCTCGGGCGAGAACGCCAGGAAGAAGTCCACTCCAGCCTTCAGCCCCCGCTCTTCGAGCATCGGCTGCACCACTTCATCCGTCGTGCCCGGATACGTGGTCGACTCGAGGATGACGAGCTGACCCTTCTTCAACGAGGCGGCGGCCGCTTCGACGGCCTTGACGACGTACGAGAGGTCGGGATCCTTCGTCTTGCGAAGGGGTGTCGGGACGCAGATGTCAATCACGTCCATGTCGGAGAGCTTCGACATGTCCGACGTGGTGCGCAGGCGGCCTGCCTTGACCTGGACCGCAATGTCCGCGGCGGGCACGTCGGGGATGTAGCTCTCACCGGCGTTGATCGCGGTGTTCTTGCGTTCATCGACGTCGAATCCGGTCACGGTGAACCCAGCGTGCGCGAACTCCACGGCGAGCGGCAGACCGACGTAGCCGAGGCCGATGATGCCGATCTTGGCTTGCTTGTTCTTGATGCGATCGAGCGTTGACGACATGACAACTCCGCGGGCCGATTCGGGCGCTGCGCTCCCGCAATCGGCAGTGATTCATCGGGGAACGGCCACTACGTTCTCACAAGGCACCGCGGCGAGGTGAGTCGCGTTCGCCAGCGCGCCAATGGACCGTCAGCGGTCCGTCGCGCGCTGCTTGGCCGGGGCCTTCTCCAGGCGCTCGAGATCGGCGTCGACCATCATCTCGACGAGGTGCTTGAAATCGACTTGCGGTGTCCAGCCGAGCTCGCGCTTGGCCTTCGAGGCGTCGCCGAGCAAGTGGTCCACCTCGGCCGGGCGCAGGAGCGCGGGGTCCTGGCGAACGTACTTCTGCCATTCCAGGTCCACGTGCGCAAACGCAATTTCGATCAGCTCGCGTACCGAATGGCTGATACCGGTGGCTATCACGTAGTCTTCGGCGTGATCCTGCTGGAGCATCAGCCACATCGCGCGGACGTAGTCGCCGGCAAAGCCCCAGTCGCGATGCGCGTCCAGATTGCCAATGGGCAGCGTATCCGCCAATCCCAGCTTGATCCGCGCCACCAGGTCCGTCACCTTCCGCGTGACGAACTCGAGGCCTCGGCGCGGCGACTCATGGTTGAAGAGCATCCCGGAGACTGCGAAGAGATCGTAGCTCTCACGGTAGTTGACCGTGATGTAGTGCGCGAACACCTTGGACACGCCGTAGGGGCTGCGCGGATAGAAGGGCGTCAGCTCGGTCTGGGGGACCTCGCGCACCTTCCCGAACATCTCGCTCGAGGAGGCCTGGTAGAAGCGGATCTTTAGATCGACGCGACGGATGGCGTCCAGTATGCGCGTGACGCCCTGCGAGTTGAACTCGCCGGTCAACATCGGCTGGTCCCAGGACGCCGGCACGAACGACATCGCCGCGAGGTTGTAGACCTCCTGAGGCCGAATGTCGTCGATGAGCCGCAAGAGCGAGAGCTGGTCGAGCAAGTCAGCCGGCCTCAGCGTGATGCGATCCAGCAGGTGCTCGATCCGCCACATATTCGGCGCGCTGAGCCGACGCACCATCCCGTACACGTCGTAGCCCTGGTCGAGCAACAACTCGGCGAGATACGACCCATCTTGCCCGGTGATCCCGGTAATCAGAGCGCGTTTAGCCATGGAGTCTCAAATCTGTTGGAGGAATCTTTGAATTGTAGGGGTCGAGTCGACGTCGGGTCAAGGAGCTTGCGCAGGCGAGCCGCTCCGCACGGACGCTCTTTACGCGATCTTTCCAAGGATCCGCGCGACCAGCCGTCCCACGGCGAGGCACGAGGTGAGGCCGAGCGACTCGATGCCCGCGGCATGGATGACGCGCGCGTTGCAGACATCGCGACGAATCAGAAAGTCTGCGTACGGAACGTCGGGTCCGTGCAGCTTCGCCCGGATGCCAGAGCCCGAGGGGCGCAGATCCTCGAGCGTGATGCCATCGAGTACTCTGCGCGCCGGCTCGAAGAACGCTTCCACCGGCGCACGATCATCCTCGTAGTCGTCCTTGCGGACCTGAAAGCGCACGGTGGGACCGAGCCAGACAGACCCGTGCACGGTCTTGATGGTGTGCACGCCGAGACCGTGGGTGTAGGGCAGCGGATAAATCAGCGCCCGGACCAGATGCCGTTTTGCGGGTGCCAGCTCGACATACTCACCACGGCAGGGATGGATGGTGAACGTCTCCCCTCCCAACAGTCGCGACACCTCGTCGGCATACAGCCCTGCAGCGTTGACGACGGCACCTGCCACGAGCTCCTCTCTGGCCGTGACGAGGCGCATGCCGTTCGCGCTCGTGTGTGCGGCGATGAGCGCCGCGCCAGGAAGAAACGCGACACCAGCCGCTTCGCCGACTCGGAGCAGGGTCCTGACGAGGGCATCCGCGTCAACAATCCCACTCACGGGAGAAAAGAGGGCGGCGACACCCGACGCGTGGGGTTCTCGCTCGCGGATGAACCCGCGATCGACAATCGTCAGACCGCGCACCCCGTTCGCCTCTCCGGTCGCCTTCATGGCAAGAAGACGGGCGGTTTCCTCGGCATCGTGCGCGACCACGAGCTTGCCACACTGCGCATGCGGAACATCGTAGTTCCGACAGAACGCGTACAGACGATCGCGCCCTTCGACGCACAGCCGCGCCTTTAGCGACCCGGATGGATAGTACAGACCCGCGTGGACGACGCCACTGTTGTGCGTGCTGGCCTCGAGGCCCGGGCGAGCGTGGCGTTCGATGACGCACACCGAACGGCCGGTCTGGGCGATGTGCCACGCCGCCGCCAGGCCTGTGACGCCGGCCCCGATCACGGCTACGTCAATGCGAGCCAGCATGGGTCAAGGGTTCAGATGGGCCTCGAGTGCCTCCTGCCACGTCGGCATGACACAGCCGGCCGAGACGATCTTGACGTTCGAGAGCGCGCAGTATCGGGGGCGCTGCGCACGCAACTTGACGTCCGCGAACCGCGCGATGTCGAACCGCGGAGGGACGCGAAGAATCCGAGCCACTTCGCGCGCCAGTTGGAGCCATGTGCACACGCCGCTGTTCACGCAGTGATACAAGCCGGGCGCTGCATCGCGCCCGAGCAGCGCGAGCGTGGCTCGCGCGCAGTCATGCACCGACGTGGGCGTGACCGTGCGGTCCTCGAAGACGCGCGGAGTCTGTCCGGTGAGGAGCGCGTCGGCGATCGCTTGCACACTGCCTTTGGAGGGGCCGCCTGGCGCATTGCCGAACAGGCTCTCGACCCGCAGGACGTACGCACGAGCGGTGTCAAGGGCCAACCACTCTCCCATCAGCTTGGACATCGCGTACACGCTCAGCGGATTCGGACGATCCGTCTCGACGTAGGGTCGGCTGCCCTCGCCATCGAACACGAAATCCGTGCTGTAGTGCACGAGCGTCGCGCCATCGAGGGCGCGTCCCAGGTTGCGAACCGCGAGGGCGTTGGTCCGCACGGCATCGGCGACGTGGTCCTCGGCGCCGTCCACCGCGTTGTAGGCCGCGCAGTTGATCACCACATCCGGCCGAAGGTCTCGAAGCCTCACCTGGACGGAGGCGGGATCGCGAACGTCAAGCGCGGCGCGGTCGAGCGCGAGCACGTCGTGGCGCGCCTTCGCGGCGACCGTCACTGCCATCCCGAGCTGCCCTCGGGCGCCGGTCACGACGATCCGCATCAGATCTCCTGACCTTGGATCGCCACCGGTGCGAACGTGCGCATCCGCCCGTCGTCGAACACGCCCTCCCATCGAGCCACAACGACGGTGGCGATGCAGTTGCCCATGACGTTTACGGCCGTGCGTCCCATGTCCAGCAGCTGGTCGATGCCCAGCAGCATCGCAGCACCCTCGAGCGGCAGCCCGAACTGTGTCGCCGTAGCGGTGAGCACCACGAGTGCCGCCCGAGGCACGCCGGCCACGCCCTTGCTCGTCAGCATGAGCGTGAGCATCATGAAGATCTGCTGCCCGAGTGTCAGCGTGACACCACCGATCTGAGCAACGAACAGACTGGCCAGCGCGAGATAGAGTGTCGAGCCGTCGAGGTTGAAGCTGTAGCCGGTTGGCAGCACGAACGACACGATGTTCTTCGGCACGCCGAACCGCTCCATGATGTCGAGCGCCTTCGGCAGCGCTGCTTCCGAGCTCGCCGTCGTGAACGCAATCAGCATCGGCTCACGGATGGCGGTCACGAAGGTGCCGAACGGGATCCGCGCGAGCACCGCCGCGCCTCCGATGACGAGCGCGACGAACACGATGTACCCGAGGTACATCACGGCGACCAGCTTGCCGAGGGTGACGAGCACGGAGAGTCCGTGGCCGCCGACGGTGGCGGCGATCGCGGCGAAGACGCCGAACGGCGCGAACCGCATCACGTAGGCGGTGACGCGGAACATGACGTGCGCCACGCTGTCGAGCGCGTCGAGTACTGGCTTCGCGCGCGGGCCGATCGCGGCGGCGGCCACGCCAAAGAACGTGGCAAACACCACCATTTGGAGGATGTCGCCTCTCGCCATGGCGTCGACGACCGACGTCGGGAACAGGTGCAAGAAGATATCCCACGCGTGCTGCTGGTTCTGGGACAGCGCGCTCACCGCGCTCGTGTCACCGGTCGGCAGCGTCAGGCCGCTGCCCGGCCGAAACACGTTGACCAGCACGAGACCGAGCACCAGCGCGATCGTTGTGGCGATCTCGAAATAGACGATGGCCTTGAGCCCGATGCGCCCCATCGCCTTGAGATCGCCGGTGCCTGCGATGCCGATGACCAACGTCGAGAAGAGGAGCGGCGCGATGATCATCCTGATCATGCGCAGAAACGCGTCTGCCAGCGGTCGCACGTTGAGACCGAACGAGGGCCACAGGTATCCGACGACAACGCCTGCGACGAGCCCGATGAAGATCTGCGTCGTGACACTGGGAAAACGGCTCGCGGGCTCTACGCGCGGCGACCCGCCTGAAGCGGACTCGAGCTGCATGCGGCGCGTCTTCAAGCCCGCACGGCGGCCGGCTCGATGTTGTAGGTGACCGGATCGAGGTCGACGAACACCGGTGGCGCGTCTACACGAACGGTGACGCCAGCCGTCGCAAAGAACGAGTCGGTCGACGTGATCACCTCGTCCCCCGGCCCAACTTGGAGCAATGACACCCTCGGTTTCCTGCGCGGGCTATTGTACTGGGGACATGACTCTCGCGTGCGGCGCGCCGTTTTCATCACGGCACGAGCCTCACGATCCGCGTCGCGCTGCTTGATGGCCTCGCGCTTGTCGTATGCCTTCTTCCCCCTCGCCACGCCTACCGCGACCTTGATCCGCCCATCCTTGAAGTACATCCGCAGGGGCACCAGGGTCATACCCTTCTCGGCCACCTGCGTGGTGAGCTTCAGAATCTCTCGTTTGTGCAGCAGCAACTTCCGCGCACGCAGCGGCTCGTGATCGGCGTAGCCGCGATGGCTGTACGGGCTGATGTTCACGTGATGGAGAAACGCCTCGCCCCGCTCGATGCTCGCGTAGCTGTCGCGCAGGTTGACGCGACCCTCGCGAATGGCCTTCACCTCCGTGCCCAGCAGCGCGACACCCGCCTCGTACGTATCGAGAATGTGATAGTCGTGGAACGCCTTGCGGTTCTCGGCGATGTTGATCTGCGCGAGCTCACGCGCGGTTCGGTCAGTCATGGCAGCGCCGCGAGGGGCCCTCAGGGTGACACCGTCCGAGGTGCCAGCCGGGCGGCCAGGCGCACGGCGGCGATCATGCTGCCCGCGTCGGCCTTGCCCAGCCCCGCGATGTCGAACGCCGTGCCATGGTCCACCGACGTCCGGACGATGGGCAGACCCAACGTGACGTTGACGGCGCGCCCAAACGCGGCGAGCTTCACCGGTATCAGTCCTTGATCGTGGTAGCACGCCACGACCACGTCGAACTCCCCGCGCGTCGCGCGCAAGAAGATCGTGTCCGCCGGGAACGGTCCCGCCACGTCGACGCCACGGTGTCGACAGGCCGCGATCGCGGGTTCGATGACATCCCGTTCCTCGTGACCAAAGAGCCCATGTTCGCCTGCGTGCGGGTTGAGACCCGCGACGGCCAGGCGCGGCGTCGGCACTCCAAACCGGGGCAGCTCCAAGGCTGCGAGTGTGATCGTCGCCTCGAGCGATGCTTGTGTCAACAGCCGCGGCACGTCCGCCAACGCGACGTGCACCGTGGCCAGCACGACGCGCAGCACGTCCGAGTCGAACATCATCGCCACGTGCGTCGAACCGGTCAGGTGGCCGAGCAGATCGGTGTGGCCGGTCCACGGCAGACCGGCGAGGCGAAACGCCTCTTTGCTGACCGGGGCGGTGGCGATGGCGTCGACACCTCCCCGCTGGGCATCCGCCGTCGCGCGCACGATCTGATCGTAGGCCGCGCGGCCGGCCCGTGCGCTGAGCTCGCCGGGCGCGAACGAAGCCGGGTCGGTCGGCGCGTAGAGCACGGGATCACAGACGTCGAGAACCGACGGGTCCTCGGCGGCACGCGCGGCAATCTCCGGACCGATCCCCGACGGATCGCCGACCGTAATCGCCACCCGAGGACGTCCGCCCATACCCGCGCGCCCTCACAACCTGAGCAGCAGCCAGTCGGCGACCGCTTTCGCGCTCGTGTTGCGATCGAGCGCCACCAGCGCCTCGTCTACCGCAGCGAACGCGCGAACGCCCCGCTCGCCTCCGAACGCGGCCAATCGACCGAGCTCGGCTCGCACGTCGACATTGGCCAACGCGCCGACATCGCCGCCGCTCTCGAGGAGCTCGATGTCGCGGAGCAGCGACGCCATGGCGCGCAGGTGCCGCGAGAGGTGATCTCGCTCGCTCGCGCCCGCCCCGGCGCCGGCCACGAGCTCCTTTGCGGCGTCCAACCGCGCGCGCACAGCGTCAGACCTTGAGGCCTGGAGCAGTGCCCGGGCCGCCACCTCACGCGACTCGACGAGGTCGCCAGCCGAGGCCTGCAGTGCCTGCCCGACGCTCCCGTCGGCGGTGGCGGCCACGGCGCGCGCCTCGGATTCCGTGAGTCCCGCCCGCAGGAGCGCGTCAGCCACTTCCTGGGGGCTCAACGGTCGAAACCGCAGCAGCGGACACCGCGACCGGACCGTCGGCAGCAGCGCGTCGTGGCGCGCCGTGACGAGGAGAAACACCGACGCCGGTGGTGGTTCCTCGAGCGTCTTCAGAAGCGCGTTCTGCGCTTGATCCACCATCGCGTCCGCATCGTCGACGATCACCACACGGCGCTTCCCTTCGAACGGGCGAAACGCGGCGCGATCGACCATGTCGCGGATCTGTTCCACTTTGATGCTGCCGCTCGAGCCCGGTTCGACGATCGCGACGTCGGGATGCACGCTGCGCGCGATCCGCAGGCAGGACGGGCAGGTGCCACAGGCATCGACCTCGAGGCGCGCGTCGGGATCGGCGGGACCGCCGATCCGCGGCTGTGGGCAATTCAGGGCCTGGGCCACGGCGACAGCCACCAATCGCTTGCCGATGCCCTCGGGACCGGCGAACAACAGGCTCGGCGGGAGCGAGCCGCGCGTGATCGAGCGCGCCAGCACGGCCAGCAGCGGCCGATGGCCGACGCAGTCGCGGAACGGCATGACGCGCTACCGCCTCTCGTCGCGTGACCGGTTACGGTCGTTGTCGCGATCACGACCGCGGCGACCGCGGTCGCCGGCATCGTCGGGCTCGGGCCTGTCGCGACGGCCGAACACGCGCCCCCAGAACCCGCGGCGCTTCGGCGCGGGCTCTGCCGCCGCGGGCGCCGGTGCGGCAGCGGCCACTTCGGCAGTGGAAGCACGTGCAGCGGCGGGTGCCGCCGGAGGCGGAACGACGGCCGGCTCTGGCGGCGGTTCGAGCTCGGACGTCGCCTGCCCGAAGACCGAGGCGACAGTCGCGAACAGATGGCCCGACTGGTGTAAAGCGCACGAGGTGGTTGGCTGCGTACCCGCGCGGAAATACTCCGTGTACACCACCGAGCGCCGCGTCACGCGTCCATCCTCCGAGAGCACTTCTGCGTGTTCGCACCCTTCAACCGCCAGACGGCCCGACAAGCGGCATATGGTCGCGGTGACGATGTCGCCAGGCATCTTGATCCACTCCGCCTTGTCGGCGGAGGTCGCGGCTTTCATGAAGGCCGTCCACAACGGGACGGCGACGTCGCTGGCGAAGCCACGCGGCATGATGGTCCGCGGCGTATCGAAACCCACCCACACACCCGCCACGAGCTTCGGGGTGAAGCCGACGAACCAAGCGTCGTTGAAGTCGTTGGTGGTGCCGGTCTTCCCGGCCGCCGGCAAGGTGAAGCCCAGGCCGCGTGCACGGGCGCCGGTGCCGGCGTTGATGACGTCGGACAGCATGCTCGACATCATGAACGCCGTCTGTTCGCTCACCGCCTTCGACACCCGCGGCTTCTCGAGGAACAGGACCTGCCCGCTGCGATCTTCGACCCGGCGAATCACGAATGGATGCGGCACCTGTCCGCCGTTGGCGAACGCCGCGTAGGCGGCCGTCATGGACTCCAGCGTCACTTCGCCAGACCCGAGTGCCAAGGAGGGGACGGCCGGCACATTGCCGACGCCCATCGCTTTCGCGTATCCGACGGCCTTGCCGATCCCCACGTCCTGCAGCAGGCGAACGGCCGCTCGGTTGCTGGAGGTTCTCAGGCCCGCGCGCAGGCTGATGCTCTCGCCGGGTTCGTGCTCCTCCTCAGGCGTCCAAGCGCCCTCGATCGTGTCGATGGGTTCGTTCAGACGATCGACGATGGATGCAGGGGTGAATCCCGCTTCGAGCGCCGCTGCGTAGACGAACGGCTTGAACGCCGACCCGGGCTGCCACTTGGCTTGGACGGCACGATTGAACGTGCTCCGGTCGAAGTCGCGTCCGCCCACCATCGCGCGCACCTCCCCGGTGCGCGGATCCATGGCCATCAAGGCCGCCTGCAGCGGATTGGGATCGACGGCCGGCTGGTCCGACACCGCCTTGGGCGCGCCCGGAAGCCTCGCGCGGCGAGCGTCGAGCGCTTTCAACTGCTCCGCGACGGCCTCCTCGGCGGCCTCCTGCATGGTCATGTCGATGGTCGAGTAGACCTTCAAGCCGCCCTGATACACCGCCTCCCAGCCGAACCGGTCGACGAGCTCGCGCCGCACCTGCTCCTTGAAGTACTGCCCCGTCGGCTCATCGATCCGCAGGCCATTCTGCAGGCTGACCGTCGTCTGCCGAGCACGCTCGAAGGCGGCGCTGTCGATGGTGCCGTTGTCGAGCAGCACCTGCAGCACCACATTGCGCCGCGCGATCGCGCGCTCGACGCTGATCGTGGGCGTGTACGACGAGGGTGACTTGACGAGGCCCGCCAGCAGCGCCGCTTCTTCGATCAGCAGCTCCGACGCATGCTTGCCGAAGAAGCCTTGCGACGCGGCCTCGATCCCGTACAAGCCGTCGCCGAAGTACAACTTGTTCAGATAGAGCTGAAGGATCTCCGCCTTCGAATACCTCCGCTCGATGCGCGCGGCGAGCACCAGCTCCTGCAGCTTGCGGCGTATGGTCTTGTCGGGCGTGAGGAAACTCTGCCGCGCCAACTGCTGGGTGATCGTGCTGCCTCCTTGGGCGCGATACCCACGCCGCACGTTGGCCAGCACCGCCGACGCGATGCGCACGAGGTCGAAGCCGCGATGCTGGTAGAAGCGCTGGTCTTCGATAGCCAGCATCGCCTGTACCAGGTGCGGCGACACCCGGTCGAGCGGTACTTCCATCCCCCGATCTTTGTAGATCGTGAACACCAGGCGATCGCGTGTGTCGTAGACGGCCGTCGCCTGATCCATTTCGCCCATGCGCCCAATCGCGGCTTCGTCGGGCAGGCCCGTGAACATCGTCAGGATGCCCCAACTGCCGAGCGCCGGCGGTACGAGGGCGGCGATCAGGAAGGCAGTCGCCACCACGGGCACGCCGATCGGGTAACGCGCGCGCGCCGCGGTCAGCTCACGACGGAACACCTGGACAAGAACACGCATCCTTCAACAGCATACGCCAAGCGGCGTGTGCAGCACGCGCGGATGTGTGAAACGCGTCGAGCTCGAGATGGCTCAGGCGGCTTGCGGGGGCAGGAACTCACGCACGTCGAACGCGGCCTCCGGCCTCACCGTCTCGAGCACATGACACTGATCACCTCGCTCGTCGCGAGCGCTCGTGTCGATCTCGTCCGCCAGACGATGAAGCCTGTCGTCCACCGGGACCACGACCGGGTGAAGGGGGTCCCGCGGGTTCGTGCGGACCACCACCGCGAGGTGCTCCAGGCTCGTGCGGACCACCGACCCAATGGGGAAGAACGTGATCGCGTTCACGAAGGTCTTGACGAGCGCGGTGTTCAACTTGTCGCCGGCGATCCGCGCGAGGATGAGGCAGGCGCGCTCGGGTGACGCGGGTACTTGGTAGGTCCGCGCACCGGTCACCGCCTCGTAGATGTCCGCGACGGACACGATCTGACTCATGGGATGCGGAATCACCCAGTCACCGAGGTCGGGATAGCCGAAGCCCTTCACCGTGCGATGATGCTCGAGCGCGATGAGTGGCGTCAGCGGGCGGAGTCCGTCGATCTGCACGAGGATCTCCGATCCGAGCGTCGTGTGCATCTCCATCAGGCGCCGCTCCTGCTTGTCGAGCGCCCCCGGCTTCTTGACGACCTCTAGCGGGATCTTGGTCTTGCCGATGTCGCGCAGGAGCGCACCCTCGACCAGCGACGCGAGCGTGTCCTCGTCCAGTCCCATCTGACGACCGAGGAGCAGGCTCAGCATCGACACGTTGACCGAGTGGGTGTAGGTCAGGTTCTCGTACTGCTTCACCGTGAGAATCTGGCTCAAGGCCGCGTGGCTGCGCGCAACCTTGAACATGAGCAACTGCACGAGATCGCGAACCGTCGATGGCTTCAGCGCCCTTCCGGCGCTCACATCTTCGAAGGTCTGCTGCGCGCGCATGATCAACTCGGCGTAGTCGGGGTCAAGCGGACCGGTCGGATCCTCGGGCCACTGGTGCGCCCGCCAGCGCGTATCGAGCGGGACGAGGCGCCCGACGGTCACGTGACGGACGCCGCGCTCGATCAGTTGGTCGCCGAGCGGCGCACCCGGCGAGACATCTTTGAGTTGCCAGAGGAACTGCGCCAGCGTCAGGAGCTCTGCGGACGTCACCCCCGCGTGGACATGAATGCTCTGCACGCCGAGCGAGACCAGATCCTCGACGAGCTGTCCCGTGGTCTGCGAATCGGTCGCGAACGCGACCGATTCCAGATGAACCTCGCCGCGGACGATATCAATGCGGACGGGAGAGCCATGTTGGAGATGCGCGCGAACGGCTTCGTCCAGCTCCTTTAGGCGCTGCTCCACCATTGGGTGGCCCGTCGGGTACGTCCCGGTCAGCCGACGCAGCGTGGCCAGGCCCTTCAGCATCGGCAGCGGATCCAGGAGCGCGTGTGCCGGTGATTCGGACGGAGATGTCGGGGACACGGGATGCTTCGTCCTGAGAGCAACAGGTGTTGGGCTTTCCGAGTAACACGGACGAGCGCGGGATTCCAAAAGCGGAACCGCAGCGGCGCGAGCGCCTGGAGCACGGGAGCAAGCCCGCTGATGCCCGCTTGTGCGGCGCGCTCGAGCAGGCGTCCGGCGACGTCTGGGTGGCTCAGGGCGAACTCGCGATCGGCCAAGAGCGTTCGCACCTGCGCCGACGCCATCGGTGCGGGGAAATGCCACAGGGCTTCTTCGGCCGCGAGTTGCAGCCACGCGACATCGCTCGTGAGACATGCCGCGACCGCGGCGGCCGCTGTCGGTGTCGCCATCCGCGCGAGCGCGCGCAGCGCCTCGCGGCCGGTGGCCTCGTCGCACTCGCGGTCCTGCGGCGGTAAGAGGGCGATGACGGCCGGCGCGTGCATCGCTCCTGCGGCGCCGAGCACTCTCACTATCGCGTGACGGGCTGCGGTGCCGCAGTCGCGCAGCCGCCCGGCCAGCACGGGCGCGAACGTCTGTGCACGTTCGGTCATCAGGGCCACCAGTGGCCGCGCCGCCCCGCCGGCTGCGGGAGCGTCGACCGCCGACAGAAAGGCGTCAGCGAGCGCCGCGCCGAACCCGTCGGCCAGCGCGAGTGCCCGCGCGCGAGGCTCGCCGCCCGCATTGTACAGGTCCGCGATCGCCACAGCGCGGGCGACGGTGCCGAAGCGCGCGAGCCCGGTGCACACAGCATCCGCCGCGTCAGGTCGCGTGTCACGGAGCGCCACCGCCAGGCCATTGAACTTGGCGGCCCACTCGGCGAGTGGACTCCATTGCTGCCGGCCTTCGAGGTCCTCGAAGAGCTTGAGGGTCAGCTCCATGAACGCCGCGACCAGCTCCGGGTTCGGCTCCAGCCGCACGAGTCGCAACCGTGTCTCGAGCTGCGAGGTCCCCAGGTCGGTGGTGCCAATCGCGTCGACCAACTGACCGACCAGCGACTTCGTGTCCTCGGTGACGGAGAGATCGAACGCCGTGTACTCCGCGAAGCTGCGGGCCTCGCCGGGCTTGAGCGCCACGAGCCGGCGCGCGTAGCTTTCGATGGCGTGGTCGTGGCCGTAGGCGTCCGGCCGAGGTGGGGCCGTGCGGTTCAGGCGCGCTTCGAGCAGCGGCACGATGTTCTGCCGCCGTTCGGGCGGCAGGCCCAATCGGTCGAGCGCAGTCGTCAGGACGTCAGGTGAGGCGGTCTCGAGGTCCAGCAGCAGGCACAGCGCTTCGGCGAGCTCAACATCCGGGAAATCGCCGAGGACCGACCCCTCGAGCTTGCCGTCGAGCAGGCCGGGCAACACCGTGCGCTTGAGCAAGCGGGAGTGCCGATCGGGGTCGAGCTCGAGGACGGCGCGGGACAGCTTCGAGAAGAGCTGGCGCGCCAGGCGCGGGTCGACGGCGGAGAAGATGGCCGTGAGATCGGAGAACTTGTGCTCGAACGCCGCACGGGAATCGTGGGCTGCCTGAGTCTCGTCCCCCGTCAACCGCATGAGGGCGACCGCGATCTCGGCCGGATTGTCGATGAGGACCGCGAGGTCCACCAGCGAGAACGAGTCGTGCGTCGCCGACGGGTCGACGCGCACCCACCCTTTGTCGGGCGGATACAGATGGTGCACCGGCCCACCCGAGGCGAAGAGCGCCTGGCGTCGCTGTTTCTCGTGATCGACCAGGCGCTGGACAGGCGGGTGCAGGGGACCGACGTCGAGCACTTCCGGTCGGTGCGCCGGGTGCACGGTGATGTCGCAGACACCGTGCTCGGCCAGCAGCTCGGGGAAGGCATGCGCCGCCTGCCGCGCCTCACCGAGGCCGCTCAGGTCCTTGCAGAACCGGGTCAGATCGCGCGTGCGGATCGCGCGCGCGATCTCCACGCTGGCCACGTGCGCACGGTGGAGCCGGTGCGCCAGCTCCTAGGCCACAACGGTGCCGGCACCAAGCGCGATCTCGTCGACCACCAGATGGTTCGGTATCACCCTGAACGCCAGATGCTCGCGCGCGTGCAGACCGACGAGCGCCTTCTGACAGGCGACCATCGCCTCGAGGCAGAGCGGGCTGGTGTCCGGATACGTGTGGAACTGTCGCACCGCTCGCGCGAGCAGCGTCAAGCACTCTTGCACCGCCGCCAAGTCGGGCGGTCGCCACTCGGTCGCGTGCCCGTCTGGCGCTGTGGAGCTGGGCGCAGCGGTCGTCGCATTGCCGCGGACGACAGGCCGTTGGTCTAGAGCGGGTGATGGTCGTGTCATGCGCGTCGCTCGCGGCTGAGAATGTGTGGACGCTGTTCGCCGATCAGGGCGCGGCGCTCGCGAAATTGAATGACACGTGCGCGGGGTTCACCGTGGCCGTGACGCTGGTATGGCGCTCGCCATGCTCGGCAGAGCGGGCCAGCACCGAGCGCGTGCCGATGTCGACAGGATAGTCGGTGATCGGGGCGTCTCCGATGCGCTCGCCGTCGATCCACACCTCGGCCGGGCTCGACGTCGTGATCGAGAGAGTGGTCTTCGGGAGCACGACGGAGACGGGCGTCGTGTCACCCGGCTTGATCTCGCTGGTCTGCGAGTACTCATATCCGAGGGAGCGATTCTGCCCCGTCAACTGATGGGAACCGGATGGCAACAGCGCGCGATGCTGGTCATCGAGCGCGACGGCTCGACCGTCGACGGCCACCGTCAAGTCGATCGGCGAGAAGAGAGCGAGCCAGCCCCGGTAGATCGACGGGCGCAGCGTGACGGTCTTGCCACCTCTGACGTCGACGGTCTCACGCACGGTGTTCCCATTCATCACGATGTCGACGTCGTGTTGCCCCGCCGTGAGGTCCTCCACGGTCAGCGGCGTGACACCGCGTGGTTTGCCGTCGACCGCCACCGCCGCGCCGGGTGGATCAGACTCGACGCGAAGCGCGCCGGCAACACGGGGCGCGGCCCACTCGATGCGCTGCACAATCGTGTTCCCCGGCGTCACGTCGAGTGTGAGGGTACGTGTGGTGTTCCGGTAGCTCAGCTCGACTTCGTGGGACCCGACGGCGAGTTCGGTTCGCAGCGGCGTCACCCCTAGCTGGCGGCCCTGATACCAGACCTGCGCGCCCTCGGGAACCGTCTGAATCTCGGCGATCCCGCTCGGCGGCTTCGCAGGGAACCAGCGCTCGCGCGCTGCGGTCGCCCATCGCACCGGTGATCCGATCAACCTCCCGACCTGGCCGGTCACGCCCAGCGTCAGGAGGACGGCGACCGCCGGCACGCCGACCTGCACCGGACGCGGGAGGCCCCGGGACACCCGCCACACGGCCCCAAGGACAGACCCCACGGTCTCCACGATCCGACTCATCGCCCGGAAGGCCGTGCCCAGAGCTGCGACAAACGCGGCCGCTCGAGCGCCTCTGTCCGAGCGGTCCTCGTCGGTCGACTCGGCTGCGAAGGGCTCACCCGCCTCCCCGCCGACCTGTCCCGCGCGCAACGCTGCGGATTCCCCCACTCGCTCCGAGACCATCGCCGCAGCCGATTCGAGCGCATCGCCCGGCGCGCGAAACGCGGCTTGCGCGTCTTGACGGGTGGACGCGAGGGAAGGCGATCCGGCGTGCGCAGGCGCGGGGTGAACGACTGGCGTGGGCCGTTGCAGCGGGCTTGGCTCCACGTCGGCGGACACCGACGTCCGCGTCGCGCGCGGGCGGTGCACGTCCGCGCGGACGGCGTCGGCGAACCTCTGCGGGTCCGCCATCTCCGGTTCGAGCGCCTGCGGCTTGAACCAATAGAACCAGCGCGGCGGCACCGCTGTCGGACGCGTCGCGTGTGATTCACCGTCGAAGAACGCGCCGAGTGGGATGGTCAGCGCTCGGCGGTCTCCCGGACTGAGGAGCGCTTCCAACCGAACCTGCAGCTTGCTCTCGTCGCCAGGAGCGAGGAACACCGGAAAGACGATGAGATCGGGCAGGAAGCCATCGAGGACGGCAAGCGCCTCGTCGCCCGACGTGGCAATGACCACCTCGTGCTTGTCGAACTCACGGGTGAGACGGTCGAGGGCTGCGCCCTGGCGCCGGCCGGGATCAATCGCGAGAACGACACCCGCGGCTCAGGCGCTCCTCACGATCAGGGCTCGAGCGACCGAGCGACGTCGGTTTTCAGATCTGCGTACGAGAACCCGAACGGGGCGAGCGCCTCGTCGAGCGACAGCCCCTCGGCGAGATCATCGAGGAACTGCGTCGATCGAGACCCGATGCGGGCGAGCAACGTATGGACGATGAGTAGGCTCGCATCCGCTCGGAGCTGCGCGTCTGCCTGCCACCGGGACCCGACGGTTTCGAACCGCGTCCAGGGGATCTCGGCCGTCTCGCGCAGGCGACGTCTCGCCACGGCGGCGTCGGCGCTCGCGACGATCTGCGCGAGCCCGTCGGCGAACCACACGGGCACTCCAGTCGGTGCCATCTCAATCACCATGGCGCGGACCAATTCAAGGGTCAGCGCATGGTTGAAGGCGTCGACGTCCTCCAGCGCGCCTTCGGCATTGATGGAGATGCGACCCTGATTCGAGGCTGGCGTGGCCGTCGAGCCGGACTCGCCTGCGCGAAACGGCCTGGAGGTATTCAGCTCGACAGTTATCGCGCCCGCAGGATACGCACCAACGAGCTTCGCCACCTGCCAATACGTGCCGTTTAGGACGCGACTGGCGTGTTCGCCGAGCGCCTGATGTCGTTCCCCGGCGAACGCGACCGTCAACCTGGCGGCCGCTCCACGGCGAGCAACCTCATCATTCAGTTGGTCCAAGCGGGATGCCATCTCGACGTTATCGGGTGCTTGCACCAGAGCTCGTTCGTAGGTCGCGATGCCAAGCGCGAGATCACCCTCCTTGATGGCAATTTCGGCTAGGAGGCGAGACGCGACCGCCAAGGTCGGATTCAGCTCGAGCGCTCGAGCGAGGGCACGGATCGCGTCAGATTCGCGACCCAACCGGTGTAAGGCGGCGCCCGACCCGAGCAGGAGTACGGCGTCATCAGGCCGGATGGACAACGCGGACTCGAACAGGCGCAGCGCTTCTGCCCCTTGGTCGTTCAGGATCGCATTCCACCCGGCCGTCGCCAGGTCTGAGTGGCGATCCTGCGCGCCAGCTGCGAACGCCGAGAGTGCAACCGCGAGCAGCGCGATGGAGGCAGTGCTGGAAAAGCGCATTGAAAAGACCTGTAACGATTGCTGAGCCGAGCGGCAAGCCGTGTACCCGCCGCTGACACCGTCGATCCTCGTCATTGCCGTCGATAATTGGGACGGACACGGTACGGCGACATACCTAGACGGGTACCTTTTCAGTCAGCGGATCACGACACTGTAGACCGTGCCGCCATCGAAATGGTGTGAAAGAGAACCCACCAGGGTCGACTCGGGGGCTGCCGCCTCGAGCTGAGCCGAGCGGGCAAACCCAAGCCACGCGGGATGAGGATGTGTGCCGCCGGACGGCCTCTGGGGCTTACCAAACCGAGGCTCGCGCGCTTGCGCGCAGGGCGAGCAAAGGTTGGCGGGGTCGACGGGACTCGAACCCGCGGCCTCCGGCGTGACAGGCCGGCGTTCTAACCAACTGAACTACGACCCCAGGGACTTCCGATCATATTGCAGATTACAGACTGACGATTGAAGATTTTGGGCCCTCGGTCCAAACGCATCGCGTTTCCCTATCGCAGATTGGGCGGTACAGGACTCGAACCTGTGACAGCCGGCGTGTAAAGCCGGTGCTCTACCAACTGAGCTAACCGCCCGTTAACCACGCGGGGCTCCGCGAGCGCGAGCCTCACGCACCGAGGCCGCCCGACGGACGGCCTAGGGAAGTCGATTATAGGTAGCCTTCCAAAGGAGCAGCAACAGGGCGACCACGAAACCCAGCATCGCGCGGTGTTCTCTGTTAGCCAGCGCCTGACGGAAGCTGAAGCGGGTCGCCGATGCCCGCTGCCATGATTCGCGCTTGTAGGCCTCGTACGCCGCGCCGAACTTCTGCCGCAGAAACGCCTCTTCCTCGCGTATAGCGGCCGTGACCGTCGTCGCCAGGTAGACGACGACGAGCGCGCACGCCCATCGGCTTCCGGACGCTATCGCCACCCCGAGGCCCATGATGGCCGACCCGACGTACAACGGATGCGCCAAGAATCGATAGGGTCCGGATGTCGTCACTTCGCGAGACTTCCGTAGATGGCCGGCCGCCCAGACGCGGAGGGCCTCACCCATCGCCGCGATAGCGGTCCCGATGAACATCGAACGGCGCGTGGGAAGCGCCAGCACCCACACGATCACCGCCATGAAGAACCCGAGCGGCACTCGAAACCGCGCAAGGCCCGTCACTATTGACGACGCTGATGGTCGCGACGGCCGGTCAGCCATGAAGGGCGCGTCCGGCGTCGAGTCGGCGTTCGACGGCGCCGAGCACATCCTCCACGGGGATGTCGAGCAGACACCAGCGTGCCGCATGACAGCGGCGCCGGTGTTGACACTGACACATCGTTGCGCGCGACACGCTAATGTCGGCCGGGTCCCACGGACCATTGCGCTCGGGGCGCGTCGGTCCGTAGAGGCCGACGATCGGCACGCCCATCGCCGCACCGATATGCGTGGGCCCGGTGTCTCCGGAAACCATCACCTGTGCTCCGCGAGCGAGCACCATGATGTCGCCGATGCGCGTTTCAGGCGTCACGAACGCCGCGGAGCCGGCCCTGGCGGCGATCTCTTCGGCCAGGCCACGCTCGCCCGGCCCCCACAGCACCGCCGACCGAAGACGACGTCGCTCGAAGAGCCCGGAGGCGAGCGCCGCGAACCGCTCCGCTGGCCACCGCTTGTTCGGCCACGCCGCACCTGGGTTGAGCAGCGCATACGGTCCCGCCGCCATCTCGCGCGCATGCGTCGCGATCGGCGATGCCGGAAGCTCGAACGGGAACGTGGGTGGGCTGTCAGGGACCCCGAGCAAACGAAGCATCCCGAGATTGATGGTCGTCACGTGACGCCGCTCGGCTGGCGCATGAAGGCCTTCGCCTCCCGGGTCGTACTGCTCTGTGTAGAACAGGGCCCCGAGCGGCTCGCGGAGGTACCGCGCGACGAAGCCGATGACTCGAGCTGCGCCGGATCCTCTCGCGATCACCGCGGACTTCAACAAGCCCTGCAAATCGAGCGCGACGTCGTACTTCGTGCGCCGGATGGCTCGGATCGCGGCCGCGATGGATAGGCCGACGACCGACGGGCGTACGACGATGCGAGAGGTCACGGCCTTCACGAACGTGAGGATCTCCTCGTGCCTCGCGCTGACCACCCAATCGATATGCGCCCGTGGGAACGCGTCCCGCAGCGCGGCCGCGACCGGCACCGCATGGACGATGTCGCCGAGGGCGCCTAGCCTGACGATGAGGAACCGGGGCACAGGATGTCAGCGGTCCTGGGGCCGTGGTGCCGTCGGCGCGGCCTCACCGCGGATGCGCGCGAGCAGCTCGCGAGTGTTGTGCTGTTTGGGGTCGCCGACAATGGCGGTCCGCCCGCCGTATGCCGCCACGACCGCGCGTTCGGGTACGCTCTCTACCGTGTAGTCCGTCCCCTTGCAGTGCACGTCGGGTCGGAGCGCGAGCAGGAGTCGCTCGACCGTCGTGTCGCCGAACACCACGACGTAGTCCACCCCTCGCACCGCGCTGACCAACTCTGCGCGGTCTGCGGCCGAGAGCACCGGTTGTCCCGGGCCCTTCAGGGCCGCCACCGAAGAGTCGTCATTGATCGCCACGACCAAACGGTCCGCCTCGGCGGCGGCAGCCTGCAGGTATCGGACGTGTCCAACGTGCAGCACGTCGAAGCAGCCGTTGGCGAATGCGATCGTCCGGCCGGCTGCACGATCAGCGGCGAGCGCGTCGGACAACTGTGATTCGGTAAGCACGCGTCCCATGGCCCGGCGTTTCAGCTGACGATCATGGCTCGATGGTAGCCAACGGAGTCGCGTTCACAGGTCAAGGCGGATCGCATCCGTGAGCTCACGCGCGGACACCGTGGCGGTGCCGCGTTTCATCACGACGAGACCACCAGCATAGTTCGCAAGCCGCGCGGCCTCCACGAACGTCGCCCCCGAGGCGAGCGCGAGGCCAAACGTGGCGATGACCGTGTCACCGGCGCCCGTGACGTCTGCCACTTCGTCGGAGCCGAAGATGGGAATATGCACGGTCGGGCGCTCTGGCTCGAAGAGGGCCATCCCTCTGCTTCCCCGTGTGATCAGCACCGCTTGTGACCGCGTGCGGGACAAGAGCGTGCGCCCCGCATCCTCCAACGCGCGGACGTTGTCGCCGATGCGGACGCCGAGCGCCTGCTCGACCTCGGATTCGTTCGGCGTGCAGGTGGTCAAGCCACGGTACTCGAGCAACCGATAGCGGCTGTCGACCAACACCGGCACGGCCCGTCGCCGGCCACGCGCGACCATCGCCAGGATCGTGCGCGCGAGGCGAGGCGAGACGAAGCCCGATCCGTAGTCGGAGAGCAGAATCGCGTCCGCGCGACCGATGGCCGCGGCGACGTGCGGGGGGAATGCGGCACCGATTCGTGCCGCAAGCGGCCACCCGGTTGCGCGGTCGATCCGCACGACCTGCTGCTTCGCGGAGTGAGCGCCGCCCGCCAGGATGCGCGTCTTCACGGGCGTCTGGTATGTCGCCTCGCGCATGACGTTTGAACAGTCCACGCCTCGAGGAAACGCCGCCAGCATCCGCCGACCCTCGACGTCGGTGCCAACGAGGCCAGCCAACTTCGCGCGTCCTCCGAGTGCCGCCACGTTGTTGGCGGCGTTGCCGGCCCCGCCCGGGATAACCTGGGTTGCATCGTACTGCAGGATGAGCACCGGCGCCTCGCGCGAGACGCGCGCGACGCGGCCGTAGATGAACTCGTCGGCGATCAAGTCGCCGACGACCAGCACGGTTCGATTCGCGAATGCCTCAACGAGTGCCAGCAGCCGGTTGCGATCGTTGACACGGATGGAGGAATCCTGGTGCCCGGTCGTGGGTCTCGCGTGACGCGTCATCGCGTGGGACCAGCGCCGGTCGCCAGAATGTGGCCTACCGCTTCGACGAGATTGTTCACCACGGCATCCACGATCAGATCGGTTGGTCGGCGCGATACCTCCACCGCGCCGTAGCCCGTGCGCACGAGGATGCCTCGCGCACCTACGTTCTGCGCCAGCCGGACATCCAACCAGCGATCGCCCACCGCGAACGAGCGCGTGGGATCGATCGACAGCTCCCGTACGGCGCGATCCACGAGACCGCGTCCCGGCTTTCGGCACTCGCACGAGCCGACGTACGGCGCCACGTGTCCGTCCGGGTGGTGCGGACAATAGTAATACGCGTCGAGGTAGGCGCCTCCCTGGGCCAGCAAGCTGGCCAGATGCCGGTGAACAGCGGCGACGGCGGCCTCGTCGAAGAAGCCTCGCGCGATCCCGGACTGGTTCGTGACGAGGATCGCGCGAAACCCGGCGCGATTCAGCGCGCGAATGGCGACCGTGGTGAATGGGTACAAGGTGACCCGCTCGGGCCGATCCAGATAGCCGACCTCGTCGATCAGGGTGCCGTCGCGGTCGAGAAAGACCGCCGCTTGGTCGTTGGTCATTGGTCGTTGTTCGCCGAGGCCGCGACGTGTCGTCGTGCGGCCTCGGTGACGGCCTCTGGCGTCACGCCGCGCATGCAGCGGTGACGGAGGGGACATTCACGGAGCATACACGGGCGGCACCACACGTTGTGCGTGAGGATCGTGTGTGGCGCGCGACCGAGCGGATACGTGGCGGTCTCGTCGGTGGGACCAAAGATGGCCGTCACCGGCACGCCGACCGCGGCTGCGAGGTGCATGGCGCCGGAATCGTTGGTGATGAGACCGCGCGAGACAGCCAGAACCGCCGTCAGCGTTGGCAAGTCGGTCCGTCCGATGAGATCGAGCACGGGCACGTCACCGCCCGCCGCGGCACACACCTCCCGTCCAGCCTGAGCGTCGGCGGCAGTGCCGATGAGGACCGGCACCAGGCCGTCGCGCGCCATTGCCGCGGCAACGGCCCCAAACGACGCCGCCGGCCACCTCTTCGCGCCCCCGTAGGCCGCACCAGGCGCGAGCACCACCATCGGCGCGCGGCCATCCCAGCCGGCGGACCGGAGCAGCTCCGCGCTCCGCTCGCGATCCGCATCCGACACCTCGAGGGATGGGAACAGCGGGCCCGCCGTGAATCCCAGCGCAGACGTGAGATGCTGGTAGTACGCGGCCTGGTGAACCCGACCAGGGCGCGCCACACGACGTGTCAACCACGGACCACGCCAGTCCGCGACGTAGCCCCACCGTTCTCTGATGCCGGCGCGCGCCGCAGTCCACGCGGCATGAAATGAATTGGGCAACAAGAGGGCGGCATCGAATCCGCGGCCACGCAACAGCCCAGCGACCTCGCGCCACGCCGCACCTCTTGCCAGCTCCAAGACATCAGACACTCCGCCAACAAGCCGGAAGAGCGGCGCCACGGAGGGTCTGGCCGCGATGGTCACCGTGGTGCCGGAGCTGGCGTGCAGGACATCCGCAAGGGCCGGCAACGCCATGACCGCATCGCCCAGCCAGTTGGGTGCGACCACCACGAGACGCTCGACGCGAGCGTCTCGCAGCGGGTCGCGTGCCTGAGAATCGCGCTCATTCATCGTGCCTGACGTCTGAGGGTAGCACGCCGCCTCATCGACCGCGGCCGCTCCAGTGATGTACAACTGAAGCCTACGAGCCCGTGCGCATTGCTCTGCTCCAGATCAATCCGACGGTCGGTGACTTCGCCGGCAACGCCCGGCTCATCGCCGACGCAGCCCACACCGCACGGGCAGCCGGCGCCGACCTCGCCGTGACCCCCGAGCTCGCGCTGGTGGGCTATCTGCCCCGCGACCTGTTGCTCAGTGAGGAGTTCGTCGGGCGGGCGTGGGGCGAGCTGGCCGCGCTGGCCGATGCGGTGGCCGACGGGCCGCCGACCCTCGTCGGCCTGCCCGAACCGAACCAGGCGGACCAGGGTCGACCACTCTTCAATACGGCGGCGCTGGTGCGCGGCGGCCGTGTGGAGCATCGGTTTCGCAAGTCGCTCCTCCCGACCTACGACGTCTTCGACGAGGATCGCTACTTCGAGCCCTTCCGCGGTCCACAGGTGTTCAGGTTGAACGATACACCAATTGGGGTCAGCATCTGCGAGGACGTCTGGAACGATCGAGACTTCTGGAAGCGACGTCGCTATCACCACGATCCCATCGAAGAGCTCGTCACCGCGGGAGCGCGAGCAATCGTGAACATGTCGGCGTCGCCCTTCGTGGCCGGCAAGCATCGCTTTCGAGAGCAGATGCTCGGCAGTATGGCGCAGCGTCACCACGTGCCGGTGGCGTACGTCAATCAGTTCGGGGGGAACGACGATCTTGTGTTCGATGGGCGAAGCTGTGTGTTCGACGCGCAAGGTGCGGTGATCGCGCGCGGTCGCTCGTTCGACGCGGACGTCATCATCTGCGATCTGTCGGACGCGACCCCTGTCGCTCCCGCGGCCGATCTCGACACCGAATCCGAGATCTGGCGCGCGCTCGTCTTGGGGACCCGCGATTACGCACGAAAATGCGGATTCACGCACTGTCTGCTCGGGCTGTCCGGCGGGATCGACTCGGCGTTGACGGCCGCTCTCGCGGCAGAGGCCGTGGGACCCGCACGCGTCCTCGGCGTGCTGATGCCCTCCCCGTTCTCGAGCCGAGGCAGCATAGACGACTCGCTGCAGCTCGCCGCGAATCTTGGGATCCAGACCGTGACGCTGCCCATCGCGCCGGCGATGGCCGCGATGGAGGAGACCCTGCGCGAAGCGTTCGCCGGAGCGCCACGTGACGTCGCCGAGGAGAATATTCAGGCGCGGATCCGTGGCAATCTGCTGATGGCGCTTTCCAACAAGCGCCACGCGCTTCTGCTCACGACGGGCAACAAGTCGGAGCTGGCGGTCGGCTACTGCACGCTCTACGGCGACATGTCCGGCGGACTCGGCGTCATCGCCGACGTTCCCAAGACCATGGTGTATCGCGTGGCGCGCTGGTTGAACGCCACCCGCGGCTCGGCGGTCATTCCCGAACCCATTCTCACCAAGGCACCGTCGGCCGAGCTCCGGCCCAACCAGACGGATCAAGACTCGCTGCCACCGTACGACGTGCTCGATGAAATCCTCCAACGCTACATCGAGCGGCACGAGCCCGTCGATGCCATCATCGCCGCTGGATTCGAGCCCGGAACCGTCCGGCGCGTGATCAAGCTGGTGCGAACCGCGGAGTTCAAGCGAAAGCAAGCCGCCCCCGGCCTGAAAGTCACCGACCGCGCGTTCGGCACCGGATGGCGGATGCCGATTGCCGCGAAATAGGGGCAGGTCGGCCGGCGGCCCGGCTTACCGGGCTGACCCGGCCTGGGTGCGCCAGCGCCGATGCATCCACAACCACAACTCGGGATGGCGGCGGACGTAGGTCTCCAACACATCGGTGCAGCGTTGAGTGAATGCCCGGAGGGCCTCGGGATCGTCTGACGTTGGCGGCTCGACCGGATGTTCGTAGATCATCCGATAGCGCCCGTGTCCGAGCGGCAAGGCGAACAGCGGCACCACGGGCGCGCCAGTGCGATAGGCGAGCGCCGCGACAATGGCCGTCGTCGCCGCTGGGCGTCCGAAGAACTCGATGGAGAGCGCGTCGCGGCTGAGCGTGTGCTGGTCGATGAGCACGCCAACGCCCTGGTTGGCGTGCAACGTTCGCATGACGCGGCGCATCGTGCCTTGGCGGTAGATCACGGCGTTCCCGGTGCGCGTGCGGATCTGCTCGAGTGCCTCGTGCAGCGCCGGGTTGTCGAGGGCACGTGCCAGCACGGCCATCGGCGGAAATCGTAGGGCGTGGACGAGCGCCTGGATCTCCCAGAATCCGAAGTGCCCGGTGACGAACAGTACGCCTTTGTTCTGCGCGTGGGCGAGCCGCACACGATCCTCGCCTTCGAACTCGACGCGAGCCAGCATGGCGGACTGCGCGAGCGTGTTGAATTTGAGAACCGCAAAGAGGAGCCGGCCGAAATGCCGGAACGAGCCGCGCACGATGGTCTCGCAATCGCGAGCGCCGCGGCCGGGGAACGCCTGCGCGACGTTCTCCAAGGCGATCCGCCGATGGCGGCGGTCGACAGTATAGAAGGCAGCACCGACCGCGGTGCCACAAGCGTCGCAGAGACGGTCCGGCAGGCGTCCCACGAGCGCAGCCGCCGAACGCATGGCCGCGTACTCGAGACCGTGGCGAACGGTCACCGCGACGCGGTCTCCACGTGCGCACAGCGGTCGGTGGCCGACTGCCGATCACGCGTGGCCGCCAGCCGCTCGAGGATCCAGCTCCGAAGATCCACCGCGGCGTCGACCGGTTCGATCGCCAGTTCCAGGGGCGCCACCGCGAGTGCCATCGACGAGCAGTCGAGCGGCTCGAGCCGCACGACGTCCTTGGTGGTGGTCACGACCACGTGCGTCCGGGCGTCGCGCGCGGCCGCGGCGATGCGTGCGACGTCCGCCTGGCGATATCGATGGTGGTCCGGGAAGGTCAGGGTCCCGGCAACCTTCCACCCGGCGGCCGACAGGTCCGTGAAGAGGCGTTCGGGCCGGGCCATGCCCGCCACCGCGAACACGGGACCGACCGACGTCGGCGTGATCACCGTCCCGCTCGCCACCAGCCGCACGGGCGCAACCGCTCGCCGTACCGCGAAGACCGGCTTCGGCTGAAGGGACATCAGGCTGCGAAGCGCGGACACGCTCTCCGCCGCGTCGTCGCCAGTGGCTGCCGACAGGAGGAGGGCGTCGGCTGCGCTCGCCGCGGACAGTGGCTCGCGGAGCCGACCCGCCGGCAGGACATGATCGCGCAGATCCGCCTCGTGCAGCGCGAGCAGGTTCACGTCCCGCCCCAACCGCACATGCTGAAACCCATCGTCCAGGAGATGGACCGTGGCCCCGAGACGGGTCTCGGCGAGGCGACCGGCCAGGTAACGCTCCGACGCGACCGCGACGACCACGCCGGGTAGATCGCGCGCCAGCATGAGCGGTTCATCGCCGGCGTGCCCGACATCGGTCAGGACGCGAGTGCCATCGGAGACGACCGTCACGCCCTCATCGCGGATGCGACGACCGTAGCCGCGCGAGAGGATCGCCGGTCGTTCGCCTGCCGCGAGCAGCAGGCGCCCGAGGTACGCGACCACTGGCGTCTTGCCGCTTCCGCCCACCGAGAGGTTGCCGACGCTGATGACCGGACAGCGGAGCCGGCGCTGTCGGTCCGGCGCGCGGGTGTACCAAGCACGTCGCTGGCGCGCGACGGCACCGTAGACGGAGCTGGCCACCGAGAGGAGCAGCGGTGCCATCGGGCTGCCGCCGCCCTAGTGGACCACTCGAAACGGGCGGACCACGCCGCCGATGGATCGGGAGGGCAAGAGATCGGCGAACACGCGGAGCGTCTTGTCCTTGGCGCCGCGATTGGCTTCGACCAGCGCCTTGGCAGCCGCGCCCAAGCGGGCGCGACGCACCGGATCGGTCACAAGCGCCAGCACCGCCTCCTCCAGCTCGCGGTCCGAGGCCACTTGCATCGCGGCACCGTTGCTGAGGAAGGTCTCCGCAATCTCCGTGAAGTTGTGCATGAACGGACCGAAGAGTATCGGTCTACCGAAGACCGCCGGCTCGAGGATGTTGTGCCCGCCGTGGTCCACCAGGCTGCCACCCACGAACACAGTCGTGGCGAGCTGATACAGCTGCGCCAGCTCCCCGAGCGTATCGAGCACGACCACGTCTGCTTTGGGCTCGACGTCGATCGGCAGGTTCGATCGTCGGACCGTCGTGAACCCGGCCTCCTTCGAGAGCCGTTCGACGTCCGAGTACCGCTTGGGTTGCCGAGGCGCCACGATCAGGAGCGCGTGCGGCGTCGTGAGCTTCACGCGCGCAAACGCCCTGAGAATCGCCGGTTCTTCGCCCTTGACCGTGCTCCCCGCGATCACCACGGGTCGAGATGCCCCAATCGGGAAGTAGCGGAGGACGCGCTCGCGCGGCTTCCCGTGCGCGATCGTCGGCATGGGCAGCGAGTCGAACTTGAGGCTTCCGGTGACGGTCACGCGCCCGGCGTCCGCGCCGAGCTCGATGATGCGGCGGGCCGACTCCTCGCTCTGCATGCAGAACCGATCGATGTGCTGCAGGACTCGCCTGAAGAACGGTCGCACCCACTTGTAGCGTGGAAAGGACCGTGCCGAAATCCGACCGTTCACAAGCACCGTTTGCACACCGCGTTCCGCGCACTCGCGCAGGAGGTTGGGCCAGATCTCCGTTTCCATCATCACGAAGACGCGCGGCTTCACAATGCCGAGCGTCCGTCTGACGATGAACGTCCAGTCGAAAGGAAAGTAGAAGACGCCGTCCACGTGCGGCACGCTTTTGCGGGCGACCTGATGGCCGGCGATGGTCGTCGTGGAGAGGTACAGCCGCAGGCGCGGATAGCTCGCGCGGAGGTCGGTCACCAGCGCACGGACCGTCAGGGCCTCGCCGACCGACACCGCGTGAATCCAAATCGACTCCTCGCCATCGATGTTGAAGCTGATAGGCAGGTACCCGAGACGTTGGCGAAGACTCCCGACGTACTTCTGGTAGCGGATCACCTGATACACGAAGTACGGCGACACCACGACGAAGACGCAGAACATCAGCAGGCTGTAGGCCACGTACACGGGGCGTAAGTCCTGATTGAGGTATCGATTACGAAAAGATGAGTATAGCCGTGCAGTTTGACCATCCGCAAGCCGCTTCACTAGAATGAGTCGTTTTGTCTGGTCCGGCTCGCCGCTGTCATGGGTCCGTCCCTTCGGCGTGCTTCGTCGAGGCTGGGCGAGGCGGGCGATCCGGGCAGCGCCCCCGTTCGTGAAAAGGAGTGCAGTGTATGGCGGTACGGGTGGGCATCAACGGCTTTGGCCGCATCGGTCGCAACATCATGCGAGCGGCGCTCGGCGACGAGAACATCGACTTCGTCGCGGTCAACGACTTGACGAACGCGGCGACGCTGGCGCACCTGCTCAAGTACGACTCGGTGCTCGGCAACCTGCACGCGAAGGTGGAGGCCACCGCCGATGGCATTTCGGTCGACGGCGACACATTCAAAGTGCTCTCGTCGAAGGATCCCGTCCAGCTCCCCTGGAAAGACCTCGGCGTCGACGTCGTCTTCGAATCGACCGGCCTGTTCACGGATCGTGACGCCGCGGCGAAGCATCTCGCCGCCGGCGCCAAGAAGGTGGTGATCACGGCGCCTGCGAAGAGGCCCGATGTGAGCCTGGTCCTAGGCGTCAACGAGGAGACCTACAACCCGGCCACGCACCACATCATCTCGAACGCCTCGTGCACGACGAACTGCCTGGCACCGCTCGCGAAAGTCATCCATCAGAGCTTCGGCATCAAGAAAGGTTGGATGACCACGATTCACTCGTATACCAACGACCAGCAGCTACTCGACTTGCCCCACAAGGATCTCCGTCGCGCGCGGGCAGCCGGGCTGTCGATAATTCCAACCACCACGGGCTCCGCTCTCACGGTTGGCGAGGTCTTGCCTGAGCTCAAAGGCAAGCTCGACGGCTTTGCGATGCGCGTGCCGACGCCGAACGTCTCCGTGGTCGACCTCGCGGCAATTCTCGATCGCAAGACCACCGGCGAGGAGGTCAACACTGCGCTCAAGGCCGCGGCAGAGGGTCCGTTGAAGGGCATTCTCGGCTTCTCCACCGATCCGCTGGTATCCGTCGACTTCAAGGGTGACGCGCGGTCGTCGATCGTGGATGCGGCCTACACGAAAGTCATGGACGGTGACTTCGTCAAGGTGCTGTCCTGGTACGACAACGAATGGGGCTACTCGAGCCGCTGCGTCGATCTGCTTCGGCTGCTGGTGAAGAAGGGGCTCTAGTCGGCGATGAAGCTGTCGATTCGTGAACTGGATCTGAAGGGCAAGCGCGTCTTCGTGCGTGTCGACTTCAACGTGCCAATCAAGGGCGGCGCCATGGGCGACGACACCCGTATCCGCGCCTCGCTGCCGACGATCCAGTACGCGCTGAATCAGGGCGCGACGGTGGTGCTCGCGAGCCACCTCGGTCGCCCCAAGGGTAGACCGAATCCGGAGTTCACGCTGAAACCTGTCGCGGACCGGTTGTCGATGTTGCTTGGACGGTCAGTCGTGTTCGCGGCCGACTGCATCGGCCCGGTGGCCGCGAAAGCTGTGGCGAACGCGCAGACGGATGGCTCGCGCCTCGTCCTGCTCGAGAACCTGCGATTCCATTCGGAAGAGGAGAAGAACGACCCCGCCTTTGCGAGCAGCTTGGCCTCACTGGCCGACGTGTACGTGAACGATGCGTTTGGCGCGGCACACCGCGCACATGCGTCGGTCGAGGGCATCACGCATCATGTGCCTCGCGCGGCCGCAGGTCTGCTGATGGAGCAGGAGATCAAGTATCTGGGTCAGGCGCTCGAGGCGCCAGAGCGGCCGTTTGTGGCGATCCTCGGCGGCGCCAAGGTGTCCGATAAGATCGAGGTGATCCAGAATCTGCTTGGCAAGGTGGACCGCCTGATCATCGGCGGCGCCATGGCGTACACGTTCTTCAAGTCGCGGGGCGTGGCGGTGGGCCAATCGCTCGTCGAGGACGACAAACTGGATGAGGCGCGCCGCATCGAGGCCGATGCGACGGCGCGTGGTGTGGCGCTGCTGCTGCCAGTCGACCACGTCGTGACGACCAAGCTCGAGGCGGGTGCGCCCAGCGCCGTGCTCGCCGTCGGGGACGCCGCGATCGGGGATCGGTTGGGCGTAGACATCGGACCCGAGACGCTCACGGCTTACTCGGCTGCCATCGCGGCGGCCAGGACGGTCGTGTGGAATGGCCCGCTGGGCGTGTTCGAGATCGATCAGTTCGCAGCCGGGACCAGGGCCGTGGCACAGGCGGTCGCCGCGGTCAACGGGACGACGATCATCGGTGGCGGCGATTCGATCGCGGCGGTGGAGAAGGCGTCGGTAGCGGATCGGATCACGCACATCTCGACTGGCGGCGGCGCTTCGCTCGAGTTCTTGGGCGGTCGCACGTTGCCGGGTGTCGCTGCACTGACGGAAGCCGGCCGAGGATCGGGTGCGGCGGGGGCGCAAGACCCGCGAACCCTGGAACCCTGGAGCCCTGGAACTATAGTGAACCCAATCACTTACACCAGAGAAGCTCAATAGATGCGGACTCCGTTCGTTGCCGGGAACTGGAAGATGTACAAGACCGTCCATGCGGCGGTCGCCTTCGCCAAGGAGTTCCGATCCGTGGTGAAAGACATCACGGGTGTCGAGATCGTCGTCGCGCCGCCCTTCCTGGCCGTGCACGCGGTCGCCGACGCCCTGCGGAACTCGAATGTGGCCGTGGCGGCGCAGGACGTCTACTGGGAGAAGGAAGGGACGTTCACGGGCGCGGTCTCGGCACCGATGATCAAGGAAGCTGGCGCGGAGCTGGTCATCATTGGCCACTCCGAGCGGCGGCGGCTCTTCGGCGAAACGGACCAGACCGTCAATCGAAGACTGCTCGCCGCGCTCGCCGCGAATCTCGGTCCCATCGTCTGCGTCGGTGAGACGCTGGAGGAGCGCGAAGCCAATCGAACGCTCGATGTGCTGGACCGGCAGGTGAAGGTTGGGCTGGACGGGTTAACGGCCGAACAGATCGCAGACCTCGTCATTGCCTATGAGCCCGTGTGGGCGATCGGCACTGGGAAGGTGGCGACTGCGGTGCAGGCGGAAGAAGCGCACGCGCACATCCGCAGTCGGCTACGGCAGTGGTTTGGCGCCAACGCCGCCGACCACTGCCACGTCGTCTACGGCGGGAGCGTGAAGCCCGATAACATCGCCGAGCTGATGCGCGAGCCGGACGTCGACGGCGCGCTCGTTGGAGGCGCCAGCGTCGACGTCCGGGGCTTCTCGGACATCGTGATCAGGAGTCAGGTCAGCAAACGTTCATGACCGGTGCGCGACCATGAATCGAGATCATGGGCTATAATCCGAATTTCTTGTCAGGAACGGTCCCATGCTGTACTTCTTGATCACCGCCCTCTATGTGCTCGTCTGCCTGGCCCTGCTGGCCGTCATCCTGCTGCAGCAGGGGAAGGGCGGCGATATGGCGGCGGCGTTCGGCGGGGGCAATAGCCAGGCGGCGTTTGGCGCGCGCGGCAGCGCCACGCTGCTGGCGAAGATCACCTCGGGATTCGCCGTGGCCTTCATGATCGGCGCGATCGCGCTCGCGATCATGGGACAGCGCAGCAGCGGATCGTTGATGAGCGGCACACCCGCGCCTCCGGCACCGAAGCCAGCGGCGCCGTCGGGCGCCACGACCCCTGCAACGGGCACCCCGTCGACGTCGGAGACGGCGCCCCCCGCACCAGCCGCGCCGGGCCCAGTCACCGGCGTGACGGCCACGCCGAACCCGGAGTCCGCGCCGGCGGCTTCGACTCCCTCGTCGCCAGCACAGGGGTCGGGATCATCGGCACCGACGCCGGCGACGCCCCAACCGGCCGCGCCACCCGCGCGCTAACGCGCTGGGGATACAATGGCTCTCATCGCACCACGCGGAAGTGGCGGAACTGGCAGACGCACCAGCTTGAGGGGCTGGCGGTAGCAATACCGTGGAGGTTCGAGTCCTCTCTTCCGCACCAATAGAAAGTCAATCAAGGCAAGGACTTACGGACGCTACCCCACACTGGAGCG
>Ga0194132_10002395_pt1 | contig 35308 bp, 25 predicted proteins | sample TA2KigOf80mmetaG_FD_148612 | JGI IMG/M metagenome (GOLD analysis project Ga0194132, IMG submission 148612) | Freshwater microbial communities from Lake Tanganyika, Tanzania - TA2015054 Kigoma Offshore 80m | ecosystem: Environmental > Aquatic > Freshwater > Lake | place: Tanzania: Lake... | reverse complement strand
TCGAATTGATCGGGATCCGCTGATTCTGTCCGTGTCGTACGAACAGTGGCAGGATGAAGTCGCGCGGATTGAGTTCGGTCTCACGCACAAGATCACGCAGTCGCGGATTGCATCGCAGACGTCGCAGACGGAGAGACGGAAAGCCAGCGGAGGTCGGGTGCATCATTGCAGTCACTTCTTGAATTGCTCGGCGAAGAGTTTCGTCATTCGCTTCCACGAATCTTCGTCGGCTTGCTTGTCGTACTTCATGCCAGGGAGGTTGCGTGCATCAGCACCAGGCACGGTAAAGCTGTGAACGACTCCGGGATAAGCGACAAGCTCGTATTTCGTTCCCGCCTTGTCAAGCGGTTCGCGAAACGCCTTGATCGCCATTTCGGGAATGAATGTGTCCGCTCCGCCGTGGCAGACCAGCACGCGTGCCTTCAACGACTTGGCTTCGTCAGCCGTCGGTGCCGGCAACGCCGCATGAAATGTCGCAACCGCTTTGAGGTCCGCACCGGTGTAGGCCAGTTGCAACGCGGTCGAGCCACCGAAGCAATAACCAATCGCCGCCAGCTTGCCGCTGTCGCACTGCGGCTGAGCCTTCAAAACCTCCAATGACACTTGGGCTCGCTTCCGCCAGTTCTCGACATTCATACGGACAGTCGTCGCCAACTTGCGAGCGTCATCGGGATGCTCGGCGATCTTCCCGTCGCCGTACATGTCGCACGCAAACGCAACGTAGCCGAGCTTTGCGAGTTGAGTTGCTCGCGAACGAGCATACTCATCGAGGCCCCACCACTCATGTACGACCAGCACGCCGGGCCGCTTCCCTTCGACGGCATCATCCCAGGCGAGAAAGCCTTTGCATTCCAAATCGCCATGCTTGTAGCTGACAATTTTCGTCTGCACCGCGGCCTCGGCAGAAGTCGCCAACAGCAACACCGCCAATCCAATCATCAGTCTTCGCATGGTTGTCCCTTTTTTTCAAGTGCAGTGCGTCAGCACCGCGTTGGATCGATACGTTAGGATATCGCGTCACCTTGCAGTCGCACATTCACCGCGAATGCTGCGTCCGCCATAATTCCAGCCGAGGCGGCAATTCATTCGGCCGAGCCACGCCTGTCGTCGCCAATTGCTGTACGGTAATCGACGCCACCAGATTGCCGATCAATGCGGCCTCCGGCATCGTTCCTCCGGAAATTAGCGACAGCACCATACCGGCAGTGACGCTGTCCCCCGCCCCGGTTGGGTCGATCGGTCCTTCCACGCGAACGGCGGGAACAAACGTCGGCACCGGTTCGCTGACCATTAAACCGCGGTCGCCGAGTGTCACGACGACCGGGGCTTGTGTGATCGCTCGCAACGCCGGCAGTTCAGCCTTCAACCGTTCGAGTTCGATCCGTTCATCCGGCAGCGGGTTTGCGTGACCGACTGCCTCGAACTGGTTTGGCTTGATGAGCATGTTGCGAAAAGTGCGGATGTGTTTCCGACTGTCGGCCCAGAAAAGCACGCTGGGATACCGCCGCGCACGCTCGGCCAGGGCCGTCCGCATTGCCGCCGTGATGACGCCGCAATCGTCCTCAACCACTTGATCGAGCACGATCACCGCCTCGACGTCGGGCAGCAATCGGTCGAGCGTCGCAAGCACTTGATCGAGCACCGTCCGCGGCATCGGCGAGCGGTTCTTGGTGTCGTACCGCTCGTGCTCGCCCGCGAGACTCGGCTCGCGCATGTCGCGCGGCTTGAGATACGTCGGGGTCATGATCTCACCGCACGTCACTAGACCTTCGGTCGAGCACCCAACCTTGTGCAAGCAGTGCCGTAGATCGAACGCCTCGCCGTCATCGCCGACCGCACCGATCGCGTGCAGCGTCCGACAACCGAGCGCCGCCAGGTTGTTGACGACTGTACCTGCGGCTCCGGCGAACCGCCGGATCGCCGCCACCTGGTTCGCGTTCAGTCCGGTCTCAAACGACGGCTCATCCAGTGCGTGATCGACTTCAAGATACTTGTCGAGAAAGAAGTCCCCAACCACGGCTATCTGCCGCGATGGGAAGCTCGTAATCAGTTCCGCCAGCCGTTGAGGAGTCATGGACGCACAGTCTCCGAGCGTCGAGTCAGTGATTCAAGCAGTTGTATGGATTGTCTGGCCATCACCTGTGACGAGTACCGTTCGCGGACCTGCATTTGACCAGTACTGGCGAATCGCAATCGCGCATCGGGATTCAATAACAGCGATTCCCATTTCGTGATCAAGTCGTCGAGGTTGCCCGGCTCGAACAGCAGGCCCCCTTGCGTGGCTGCGAGGAGTTCAGGAAACGCACCGTGCGCGGGTTGCACCACCGGGACGCCGTTGGCCAAGGCTTCGAGGATCGAGAGTCCTTTCGGTTCGCGATAAACCGTCGGGACGCTCAGCACGTCTAGCGATTTCAGAAACTCGACCTTCTCGGCCTGCGTTGCCGGGCTGCCGACAAACTCACACGCGCAGCCGAGCCGAACTGCCTGCGATCGAACTTGTTCAAAGTAAAGCCGGTCCCGCTCTCCCAGGTAGCCACCGATTCGTAGTCGCGTTCGCGGATGCTTTGTGTGCAAGCGGCTAAACGCTTCGACCAACAGATGCAGTCCTTTTTCCGGACAGAGTCGCGCGAAGTATCCGACCGTGAACGGATCACCGGCTGGGCGCGGCTGGCCGTCCTGGCCGGTCAGGTCGATGCCGAGCGGCAGTTGATGAAATCGGTCGAGCGGCAAAGCCAGTTCGGCGACCATGTGCTCGGCGTAGTAGCGGCTGTGAGTGATGAAGCCGTCGAAGTCGCGAACTCGCTCGCGCAGTACGGACATGACTTCTTCGCGATGCGATTCAGGGAGCGAGTCGAGGAAAATGTCATCCCCTTGCAGTACGCAAATCACCGGACCGTTGAAAACCTGTTTGATTCGGCGGACGGCTCCGGCCAAGAGGGCGTTGCTGAAGAGAACAATGTCGGGCCGCAGTTGCTCCCCGAGGAACTGCGCGAGCTCGATGACTTGCTCGCACTGCGGACCGGACTCGCCGGCGAGCATGTCGAGCGTCAGTTGGCCGAGCTGAGCTGCGTCGTTGCTAACCGCCTTACGAGTCGCCAACCGGATGAACGCCGGATGATCGAGCCAGCGTCGCACGAAACTTGGCACGGCTCGCCACCAGCGCCACTTTGAGGCGAGATAGACGTTGATGCCGCCAAAAAAAACGTGCTGAGAACTGACATCAGCCTCATCGACTCGGATCGGCGTGTAGGTCGGGATCAACGACACTTCGGCCCCGGCTGCCATCAACGCGCGGGCCCACGTGTTGTCGTGCATGCACGATCCACAAAACATTCCCGCTCCGCCAGCTGTGATGATCGCGATGTGCATCTTGACGATTTGGCCTTGTGGGTCTCGAAAAACGATAAGACGGCGATCAACATTCGGCTCACGGCGTTCGGCCGCAACAAACAGGAGAATTTACTCGGCAATCCGCCTTGGTGCTGTTTATACTCCCCGCCCGATGCGAGTATCTACGCACTCCCCGCCTCCTCGTCCCACCGAATTCAAGCTCATGACGCGTTTGAGATCACGATCGAGTTGCTGGCTCTTGCTTATGAGTGTCGCGTTGGAAGCGGCGACAGCCTCGCTGGCCAATGAGCCATTGCACTCGCGGGTCGACGCACTGATCGACGCGAAGCTCCCCGGACGGCAGGTCGCGGCACTGGCGGACGATGCGGAATTCTTGCGGCGCGTCTTTCTCGATTTCGTCGGACGCATTCCGACTGTGACAGAGACACGCGAGTTCTTCAAAGACGCGGCGGCCGACAAACGGCCGAAGCTGATCGACAAGCTGTTGGCTAGCGACGAATATGCCATCCGCATGGCAGACCTCATGCACGTCACGCTGATGGAACGCCGCGGCGAGCATCCCGAGTGGATCGCGTACCTTCGCGAGTCGTTCAAGCAGAACAAGCCGTGGGACGTGATGGCTCGCGAGATAATCTCCCCCGACCCGAAGAACGAGCAAACACGGGCCTCGGCATTCTTCCTCAGCAAGCGACTGGAGCATTACGGACAGAACGCGATCGACTACCCGATATTGACTCGCGACGTCGGCAGGTTGTTCTTGGGGATGGACCTGCAATGTGCTCAGTGTCACGACCATCTTTTCATCAAGGATTACAAGCAGGACGACTTTCAGGGCTTGTACATCGCTTTCGTCAACACAGAGCTTCGCAACGATTCCAAGTTTCCCGCCGTCAGTGAAAAGTTGATGACGAAGAAGATCGAGTTCCAGTCGGTCTTCAATCCGGAGAAGAAGTCCATCGGCCCGCGTGTCCCCGGTCGTCCCGAGATCGCGATTCCAGAATTCGCGAAGGGCGAGGAGTACCTCGAACCGCCGGACAAAAAGACGAAAGAACCTGGCCGTCCGAAGTTTAGCCCGCTGGAACAACTCGCGCAGCAAATCGCAGCCGCCGACAACACGCAGTTCGCAAAGAGCATCGCCAACCGCCTGTGGTTCATCGCAATGGGACGCGGACTCGTGCATCCGCTCGATTTACATCACAGCGACAACCCGCCGTCGCATCCTGAGTTGCTCGACCTGCTGGCCGGCGAATTGACGGCTCACAAGTTTGATCTCAAATGGATGCTGCGCGAGTTGGCTCTGACTCGTACCTATCAGCGATCGGGAGTTCTGCCAAGCGGCGCGAAAGAGCCGCTACCGGAGTACTTCGCGGTCGCGTTGGAAAAACCGCTCTCCGCCGAGCAACTCTTTGCGAGCGTCACAACTGCCGTCGGCACGAAACCGGCCGAAACCATCAAAACAAAGTTTGTAAAAGCCTTTGCGAACCCGCCGATGGAACCCGAGGGGGCATTTGCTCCGTCATTGCGAGCGGCGTTGTTTCTGATGAACGACGCCGAACTGTTGAAGTTGCTCGACGCACAGCCGGAAAATTTGCTGACTCGACTCAAGGCTCTCGATTCCCCGGCCGGCGTGGCCGATGAAATCTACGTCAGCGTGCTCTCACGAAGTCCCTCGGCCGAGGAAATCACTGAGATCGCCGAACAGCTGAAGATCGCGGGAAATCGCAGAGAAGCGGTGCTGAAACAACTTGTCTGGGCACTGCTGGCGTCGTCGGAGTTTTGTTTGAACCACTAAGAGATCACCGATGAATCACTCTCGTTGTTCTGGTCCCGTGAGCCGTCGCGACTTCTTGCAAGTCGGTTCGCTGGCATTGGGCGGACTGGCGTTGAGCGACCTGTTGGCGGCGCGCGCGAGGGCCGGGACGTCGAATGCCAACACCTCGGTCATCATGCTCTACTTGCACGGCGGTCCGTCGCAATTAGAGACGTACGATCTCAAGCCACAGGCTCCAATCGAATACCGCAGCGTCTTTCAGCCGATTCCGACCAACGTGCCGGGCATGGACATCTGCGAACTTTTCCCTCGGCAAGCGGCGATCGCCGACAAGTTCTCGCTGGTGCGGTCGTTGAACCATGACATCGGGATTCATAGCGATGGGGGCATCATTGTGATGACCGGAAAGCGGCCGAGCGTGCTCGACCCGACCTCGCAATCAAAGAGCGAACATCCCGATTTCGGCTCGATCGCCAGCCGCGTGCGCGGCATGCAGGCAAACGCGATCCCGCCGTATGTCTCCGTGCCGAGCCAGCCGTACTACACGCGGCCGACATATCTGGGCCGACATCACGCGGCGTTCGATGCGGGCGATCCGTCGTTGCCGAATTACGCTCCGCTGAAGACGCAGATCAGCGTCGGGCGCGACGTCTTGGTGTTGGAGAATCGCAAATCGTTGCTGACCGAATTCGATCGGATGCGAAAGGATCTCGACCAAAGCGGACAGCTCGAAGCGGCCGGTCTATTTCGCGAGCGAGCGTTTGAGTTGCTCACCAGTTCGACGACGGCGACCGCGTTCGATTTGTCGAAAGAGGACGACCGATTGCGGGACCGCTACGGCCGCAATCTGTGGGGTCAGGGATGCCTGTTGGCTCGACGATTGGCCGAGGCGGGTGCGGCGGTCATCAATCTGGCGATCAATACTCCCGAGAATGGACCAGACTTCACAAACTGGGATGACCACATCTTGAATGCGATGCGGCCGGGGCATTTCGGCGGTTACATGCGAACGCGTTTGCCGTACATGGATCACGCGCTAGCATCGCTGATCGAAGACATCTTTGAGCGAGGGCTCGACAAGAAGATTCTTGTCGTCGTTGTCGGCGAGTTCGGTCGCACTCCACGCTTGAGCCATAACGCTTCGGGGACCGGTCGCGATCACTGGCCACAAGCGTACTCGGCGCTGCTATCCGGCGGCGGCCTGCGGATGGGACAAGTGGTCGGTGCGACGAACTCGAAGGCCGAATTTCCGACTGAGAAGCCCTTCACGCCACAAGACCTGCTGGCGACGGTTTACCAGCATCTGGGGATCGACTCGACGCGGAGCTTTTTGGATCACTCGGGCAGGCCGATCGCGATCTTGTCGGATGGACGGCCGATTGCGGAGTTGCTGTAGCACGACGGGCAAGCGAGTGATACCGAGTCACCATCACTCGCTTGCACCTCATGCGCAGGTTGCACGGTGAAGCAAAGCGTCAGCCCTGCTTCTTCGGCAACGCGACGGAATACAGCATCGTGACCGTGCCGACGGACATCAGGCAGAAAGCCAACCATTGCGGCGGATTGAAGACACGCTGCTTGCTCTCGTTAAGCGTGACGTAGAAGCCACGAAACGACGGATCGCGCTCAATCATGGGTTCGACCTTCCAAGCGAAGGTCATCTGATCGACCATCAAAAAGGTCGCGCCCCACAAGGCGATGAAGATGCCGACGGCAAAGCAAAAAGTGCGAAGCATGGGTCGCTCTTTCGCGAGACATGACGGCGGCGCGACGCCGCAAGGACGCTGAGGTTTCTGTGGGGATCGGCTGAGAATTCCGGTTCGCTTCATTTCAGATCGGTCGAAGTCGCCGATCCACCCAGACAACGTGCGGCCGGCATCGGTCGCATCTGAGACAGCGAAACCAACCGTCGCACGGGTCGTGTCGGTTCTACCGAACGGCAGCGTGGAGATGACTGCCGGAGACCGTTACATTCCTTCCCCCGTTGAGATTCCGAAGCAACTCTGTGAGAGGTTCCGTGAACGATGGATGCCAAGATTGTGTTATTGCCGGGTGACGGCATCGGGCCGGAAGTGGTCGCCGAAGGACAGAAAGCGCTTAATGCGGTGGCTCGAAAGTTCGGGCATCGGTTCACGTTTGAAACCTGCCTGATCGGCGGCTGCGCGATCGATGCGACGGGAAGTGCGCTGCCGGACGCGACAGCAGCAGCATGCAAGAGTTCGCAAGCCGTGTTACTCGGCGCGGTCGGCGGTCCGAAGTGGGATGACCCGCGCGCGAAGACTCGGCCGGAGGCGGGGCTGCTGAAGATACGCAAGGAGCTGCAACTGTTCGCGAACGTCCGGCCAGTGAGGGCGTACGACGTGCTGGTAGATGCGTCGCCGCTGAAGCGTGAGATCGTCGAGGGTGTCGACATTCTCTTTTTCCGAGAGCTGACCGGAGGCCTCTATTTTGGCGAGTCAGGGCGCCGTCCGCATCCTTCGGGGGAAGAGGCGTTCAATACGATGATCTACAACACCTCTGAGATCGAACGGATCACGCGCATGGCCGCGCGAGCGGCTCAGGGGCGTCGCAAGAAATTGACGCAGGTCGATAAGGCAAACGTTCTGGAAGTTTCGCGGTTGTGGCGCGAGGTCTCGCAGCGGATCGTCCGTGACGAGTTTCCCGACGTGCAGTACGAAGTTCTGCTCGTCGATGCGATGGCGATGCACCTCATCAGCAAGCCGCGCAGCTTCGACGTGATCGTGACCGAGAATCTGTTTGGTGACATCCTGACCGATGAAGGAGCGATGTTGCCCGGCTCGATGGGGATGCTGCCGTCGGCCTCGTTGGGTTCTTCTGGACCCGGGTTGTACGAACCGATCCATGGGTCGGCACCGGACATCGCCGGCAAGGGGATCGCGAATCCGTTGGCGACAATCCTGGCGGCGGCGATGTTGTTGCGTCATTCGCTGGCACTGGAGACGGAAGCGCGCGCGATTGAGATGGCCGTCGACAACGTCCTGAATGCGGGGCATCGGACGTCCGATATCGCCGCCGGAAGCAAGAGTGTCAGTACATCGGAAATGGGATCATTGGTCGTCGCTCAGCTGGAAAAGTGAGCCGTTGGTGGAGCAATGATCTGGCGGGGTTGATGACCGAGTTATACCGTGGGTCAATTGAATTCGGTCTCCGGTAACGCAAAGCTGGCCGATTGGTGTCGCTTGATTTTGAGGAGCTCTCATGCTGCCTGAACCCGTGATGGACTCAGAATTCCCGAATCAATTTCGAAGGAGCAGTTACTCGAAGCAAATCTTTTTTTTGTTTTTGAGTTTGGCAATCGGCGTTGCGGCTTTAGCGTCGATGTTGTCGCCGCGAAGTTTCATCCCTTTTTTCGGCAGCCTACTGACGAGAATGCAGATGCCGGCTATCGAGGCGGCGGGCTGGATCAATGGTCCGCCACCCGACCAAAACGCGCTCGCGGGAAAAGTCGTGGTGATCGAAGTCTGGGCAAGTTGGTGCGGGCCCTGCCGCAAGAGTATGCCTGCTCTGGTGAATCTGCATGAGGCGTTTGCAAATCGTGCGGTTGTGTTTGTAGGACTGACCGAGGAGGGAAAAGAAGAGCTCGCGGAAGTCCAAAAAGTCATCGACTCGTTTGGGGTCACTTGGTCGGTTGGCTGGGGAGCGGTGCGGACAACGCGGGCGCTTGAGGCCGACGCCATCCCTGCGTTGTACATCTTCGGAGCAAATGGCCGCTTGGCGTGGTCCTCGGCCGATGGCGGGGATATTCATTCGGTGCTGGAACGGGAAGTCCAAAAAGTAGAAGCGAAATCGAACGACAGGCCGTCGTGAGTAGATGCCATTATGCGGCCAGATGAAAACTTGCTGCTGAATTCGTGTCATTGGACTGGCCGAGGAGTCGTACAAGTTGGCACGTTTGGACTTACTGATTTTTTGTTGGCGACAAATTTTCAGACGGCGCAAATCCAAGGAATCGAATCGGGCACCGTGAAGTCCACGGCGGCTCGTGCCAAAGCCTGCTTGCGTGGAGGTTCGGTGTTCGGCTCGACCGATCGAGAAGATTCCGTTTCTGATCGTGCTGGGTGTCGAATTGAAGGGCCTGAAGTACAACACCGCCGGAATCGTGATTCGTTCCACCGACCGTGATACGTCGGCTCTGTTTCATCGGAACGTGACACTTCCCGCAATCAATCACCAACAGTTTCGCGTTGTCCGATTGCGACGCGATGCGACTCACTGGTTCGCAACGGTCGACGGCCAAAGCGTGGGGAGCCTGAAGCAGTCTGGTCCGGGCGAAAACGCAGAGATTTGTCTGTCGGTCGTGGACGGCCCGGCTTGGTTCTCGGATATTGAAGTGCAAGAACTTGTCGAACCTTCGGTCCCTTCGACGAGTACATGACACTCACGATCCGCTGTTTGACCACCCCAAGGCGTGTTGCAGTTGAAACTGCGCCACATTGTAGTCGTTGATCGTGCGGAGATACTCGCGGCGTGCTTGCGCGAGCGCCTGCAACGATTGCAACGTCTCCAGCGGCAGACCCTGGGCGTTACGGATGCGTTCCGAGTTTCGTTCAAACGAACTCGTGGCGGATTGAACCCCCTCTTCGGCGACCGCAAGTTGCTGTTGTCGAGCCGCGACTCGCGTGTGCGCTTCGACCACTTCGCGTGCGATGCGGTCGAGTGTCGCGATCTCACGCCAGCGAGCCTGGTTGACACGAGACTTGGCCTCGTCGCGAGCAGCCTTCTCGCCAAGTCCGAGGTTGCGGATTTCCCAGAAAGCAATCGCGTCGGCATCCAGTCGGTCCTTGGGCGATTGAAAATTGTCGCCAAGCCCGCCGCCGAATCCTCCGTAACTGACGCCGAGCAAGACACTGGGCAGCAGCGGCGCATGCTTCTCGCGTTTCAAGCGGGCACAAGCTTCGGCGACGAGTTGGCGTTGTTCACAAATCTCGGCGCGGTGTGAAAGACCGGTGGCGACCAACTCTGACAGTGAGCCGCTGGCGTCGGTCAGTGACAACGGAGCAACCGTCGTCTCGGTCGGCAACAGTTCGATCGACGGATCGATATGCAGCAGTTGTGCGAGTCCCGCACTCGCGACCTGCACACCTTCTTCGGCTCGCAGAACTTCGTTCCGTCGTACCGCCAATTCCGTGCGAGCGCGATCGTGGTCCGCGGCCAGTCCTTGCCCGGTATCGGCATACGCCTTCGTCAGGTCCGCCATTTTTTGCGCAAGCTGCTGGATGTCGTGAGCGATCGCAAGCTCTTGGTTGGCTCGCAGCAGGTCGAGGTATGTAGTGGCGGTTTGTAGCAGAAGATCTTGCTCAGCGACTGTCGCCGAGTACTGCCGGGATACAGCCGCGTGGCCGGTGATCGTTGGCTGGTGAATCGCATCCGCCAAATGAAACGATGCGAAGACTCCCGGCACCGTTGGTGAACCGGCGCCGACGGCATTCGCTCCGAGACCACCAAAGAACGAACCACGACTGGTGTTGAACACGTTGCCAGCAACGTCCTGAATCCGGCCTTCGTGCTTATTCCAGTTGCCGCCGGCCCGGATCGACGGCAGCCACAGCGCTTCGGCACGTGCGTGCTGTGCATGCGCCTCGTTGATCCGCTCGCGAGCAAACGCCAAGCTTGGATTCTGTCCAACCGCAAGCTGCAACGCCGACGCCAAATCGATGGCGTAACCGGTTGGAGCGGGGGACGCCTCCTTTGGCTCCGGACCGGACGGAATCGTGACCTCTGCGGTGAACGCCACCTGTTCGATCTGGGGGGCAGCGTCAGGCGATCCGATCGCAACAACCGGCAGCGGGCGGATCTGTCGGACCTCAGCCGTAGGCGACGTCGCGCAGCCACTCATGATCGCCAGCAATCCGCAACCGGTCACGAAACGAAGTTGTCGCAGTAATGAGTTCACGAGGCTGCGTCCTCTCTGACGCGGCGGCCAATTTTGCCGAAACCGAGCACGGAATCCGTTCCGTCGCCGCTCCAGCGCAGGGCCCCGACTTCGCAATCGGCACGATTCCGGGCCCGCATGCAGGATTCCTGTTGTTCGGAAGACACCGGTGGCAACAGTCGTGTCGGTCGCGAAAGACAACGAACCTCGTGAGGACTGGTAGACTTTGCGGGCGGCAAACAATCGCGGCGATCCGTCGAGGGTGGCTATTTCGGCGGGAGGACTTCAACCGCTTGCCCCTCTTTGTAGGCGGCGAGATTCGCGCCGATCAACGATTCCTCGCCGGTCAGTCCTGAAACGATTTCGACATCCGTCCCCGCCACGATACCGGTTTTGATCGGGAGCTTTGCGATCTTGTTGTCGGTCGAGATGCTCAAGCAAAACGACTCGGCCCCTTGTTTGAGGACCGCTGACTTGGGCAGCGACAGCGTGTCAACTCGGCGAGCAACTTCGATTTCGGCAGTCGCGTACATCCCGGGACGCAGGTGACCATCGGGATTCGGCACGTCGATCTCGGTGCGCAACGTGCGCGAACTCGTTTGCAACGTCCAAGCGGTGCGGGCAACCTTTCCTTCAAACGACTTTGCCAATGACGGAACTTTGATCTTGGCGGGACTCTCCACTGCGATGAACTTGGCATCGGCTTCGGGGACGTCCAGAAAGATGCGAACGATTTCGGCTCGGACGACGACGAACAGCGGTTTGCCGCTCGTGCCGGAGGGCTGTACCAGGTGGCCGGTGTCGAGATGCCGTTCGGTAATGACTCCGTCAAAAGGTGCTCGCAGTGTGGCGTAGCTGAGCAACGCGCGCGTCTTTTGTTCGTCGGCTTCCGCAACCTTGAGTCTCGATCGAGCGGCGACGAGGTCGGCATCGGCCTTCTCGATGTTGGCCGACGCCTCGCTGAGCTTGGCCTGTGCCGACTTGATCTTGGCGGCGATCTCGCGCCGTGCGGCATCGGCCGCTTTGAATTGCTGCTCGGTTTCGTCGGCGACTTTCTGCGTGACCGCTTGCTTCGCGACCAGTTCACGGACTCGCTCGAATTCGGACTTCCAGCGTTCGTACATGGCGTCAGCTCGTTCGACCGATGCGCGAGCTTCCGCGACCATCGCTTCGACCGACGTCTGCGCCGACTTCGCGACCTTGATGCCCGCTTCCGACTGCGTGGCTTCGGCCGCCGCCTGGGCGACGAAGGCTTGCTTCTGTTTCAATTCGGCGTCGAGTTCTGGAATCTCCAACTCGGCGAGGATTTGCCCGGGCTGCTGCGGCTGATCGGTGCTGATTCGCGACGGCCCTGTGACTTTGTCGCCAAGATCGACATGCACTTTTTTGACGAACCCCGCGAGCTTTGCATGGATTGCCGTCTCCTCGAACGCTTCGATCTGCCCCGGTTGCTCGGTGATTCGCACCAGCGTCTTGCGGATCGGCTTAATCGGCGCGACCCGCATGGCGCCGTGAGCGGACTCATTGACAGTCGTCGCCGAAGGCTCGTCCCCGCCCGAGGAAGTACAGCCAGTGAGCGTCGTCGCTGTGAGCAATGCGAGTGTGAGAATCGTTCGCATGATGGTCTCTTGAAGTGGTGAATGTCTTACATCAACCACGCTAAACGGCGGAATGAAAAGCACTCTGTGGATCTTCGGGGTCGAGAGAGGCGGACTTGATCGAGGCTCGCGATTGCACGATCGCGAAAACAGCGGGCAGGATCAGCAGTGTCGCGGATGTCGCCGCCAACAGGCCGCCCATGACGGCTCGGCCCAGCGGCGCAGTCTGCTGACCTGATTCGCCCAAGCCCAGCGCCAGCGGCAACATACCGGCCAACATCGCGACGCTGGTCATGGCGATCGCTCGGAGGCGGCTCGTCGCGCCGTAAATCGCACCTTGGACTGCATTGCTTTGGAGTGCGCTTCTGTCAGCACCGCTTTGGATTGAGCCCTTTGGAATCGTCGATTCTTGTTGAGTCACAGAATTCAAAGCGGGGCGATCGTCCCGCGCTCCTAAGTTTCGCCGCTGCTCCTCCGCGAACGTGACCAGCAGGATCGCGTTCGCCATTGCGACGCCGAGGCTCATGATCGCTCCGATGAAGCTTTGAATGTTGAGCGTACTGCCAGTCAGCAGCAGCGACAGCGCAACTCCGGTGATGACAGCGGGCGCGGTCGACACGGTGACGAACGCGAGTCGCCAGCTTTGGAAGTTGGCGCTCAATATTAAGAAGATCACGAACACCGCCAGCAACAGGCCGATGCCCAAGCCGTTCATGATCGCGCGCAGCGGCGGGATCTGGCCGCGCAGTTCGTGATGAATGCTGGGTGGTTTGGGCGGATCGGGGTTGCCGGCCGCTTTCGCTTTCGCGAGGGCTTCCTGATGGGCCTTCGCTTTAGCGTCGGCGTCCTCCTTGCCGACAGCGTTCAGGGCGTGTGTGATCTGTTGCGAAACGGCACCGAGGTCGTTCCCCACGATGTTGGCGGTAAGGCTAATTTCGCGTTTCATGTTGTAGCGGTCGTATTCTCCGGGAGACTTTCCATCGACCAGCGAAGCGACGTCACGCAGCAGCAGGGATTGACCGAACGTCGAGCCGGAACCGCGTTGAACCGGAACGGCTCCGAGGTCTTCGATACTGTCGAGCTGCGGCTGCGGGATTTCGACCTGCACCTGATAACCGATGCCGGTTTTTGGATCGGGCCAATAGTTCGGCACGACAAAGCGGCTGGAGGATGTCGCAGTGACGATCGACCGCGCGACTTGCGAGACCGTCGTGCCGGACAGGCCGGCCTTCTCGCGATCCACTTTGATCTCGACCGTCGGATAGTCGCGTGCCTGTACGACCTGCATGTCTCGGATCGACGGCAGCTTGCCCAGCGCGGCTTGGACTTTGCCGATGTATTCGTGGTTCTCTTCGAGGCTGCCGCCTCGCGCGGCAATTTCGATCGGCGTCGCCGAGCCGAAGCTCATGACTTCGCTGATGATGTCGGCCGGCTCGAAAGAGAATCGCACCGTCGGGAAGCGGTCGAGAAACTCGCGGCGGAGTTCTTCTTTCATCGCCTCCGTGCTAATGCCGGATTTTGGTTTCAGGGCGATTCGCAACAGGCCCTCTTCCGGGCCGCGTGAGAAGTGATAGACCGAGTTGATCGGAAAGCTGGCGGGAACCGTGCCGATGTAACCGAGCGTCATCGCGACATTCTTCTCGCCGACTTTCTGCTTCACCGTGTCGAGAATCTCGAGCGCGGTTTTTTCGGTCCTATCGATGTGCGTGCCGTCGGGAGCACGAAATCTTAACCGGAATTCGCCCGCATCGACGGTCGGAAAGATTTCGACGCCCAGTCGGCCGCTCGCCCAGAACAGCGTCGCGCCGCAGATGACGAGGTATCCGGCGACGACCGGCCAACGCAGCCGGACAAAGAGCGAGACGAGGCGTTGATATCTTGGAGCGCGGTGTGTCAGCACCGCGCTGGATCGGTCGTCTCTATCCAAATGGTGTTCCCCTTGAATCCTGTCAGCGTGTTTTGAGGATGCGGGACTTTCGCTGGTCGCGGTCAACAGCGGGGCTGAAACTTCACGCTGCAAAGATCGCAGCAGCCACGTCGAGACGATGGGCACAAACGTGCTCGACAGCAAGTATGAGGCGATCATCGAGAAGCCAACCGCCAGCGACAGCGGAACGAAAAGTTCGCGGGCGGCACCTTGCATGAAGAAGCTCGGCACGAAGACCGCCAGGATACAGAGCATCGCCAGCAATCGCGGGATCGCGGTTTGTGCGTTCCCGACTCGCACGGCCCAGGCGACGGATGAGGTGTGCCGCATCTGCGTATGGATGTTTTCGATCTCGACAGTCGCTTCATCGACCAGAATGCCGACCGCCAGTGCGAGGCCGCCAAGGGTCATCAAGTTGATCGTCTGGCCGCAGAGCCACAGACCAACGATCGACGCCGCAATCGCCAGCGGAATGTTGAGCACGACGACCAACGCACTTCGCCAGTCGCGCAGAAAGACCAGCACCATCAGACCTGTGAGGATCGCCCCCAAAATTCCTTCGGTCGCCAGACTGTTGATTGCACGGGTGACGTACGGCGATTGATCGAACTCGAATGAGATGTTGATGTCGGAGGGCACCTCCGCACGGAACTTGGGCATCGCGGCTTTGATTTCGTCGATGACGCTCATCGTCGAGGCATCGGCCCGCTTGGTGGCAAGGATATAAACCGCTCGGCGACCATTCACCAGCGAGTAGCCGGTCGTGATGTCGGTCGCGTCGTCAATCGAACCGATGTCGCGCAAATAAACGGCGCTCGCGCTGCCAATCGCCGCCGCACCACCGGCGGACGATGTTCCGACTTTGATCGGGATGCTGCCGAGCTCCTTGATGTCTTTGATCATTGCGTTGGTCGGAACCATCGGATAGTTGTCGCCGACTCGCAAATTGCCCGACGGGCTGACGGCGTTGCCGGCCACGAGCGCGTTGACGACATCGTCGGGCGCGATGCCGTAAGCTCGCAAACGATCCGGATCGGCGCGGACGACAATGCTCCGAGCGCTTCCACCAAACGGCGGCGGAGCGCTCACTCCAGGCAGCGACGAGAACATCGGCCGGACTTTCATCAGCGCCAGGTCAGAAATCTCGCCAATCGTGCGGGACTCGGAGGAGAAAACCAGATAACCGACCGGGACGCTGCCCGTATCAAACCGCATGACGAACGGCGGCACCGTGCCGGGAGGCATCATCGCTCGCGAGCGATTGACATAGTTAATCGTCTCGGCCATCGCCTGGGCCATGTTTGTGCCGGGATGGAAGATCAGCTTCATCAACGCCGTCCCTTGGACATTGCGGCTCTCGACATGATGAATCCCGTTGATGTAAAGGAAGTGATACTCGTAGTAGTTGGTCAGCAGCCCTTCCATCTGAGCCGGGTCCATGCCACCGTACGGCTGGCACACATAAATCACTGGCAGGTTCAGCGACGGAAAGATGTCGATCGGCATCCTCTTGAGCGGCAACTCAATGCCAACCTTCCCCAGTGCAGCATCAACCGCTTTCGGCCGCACGGCGACAAAGGCGGTCAGCACGACAGCAATGATCCCCACCATCACAGTGATCGGGCGGCGTAGAGCGAAGACGATCGGGTTCATGGGGCGTATCGGAATGAAACGACCATCCGACAGCAAGCAGAAAATGGGACGAGTCCTAGAAAGGTCGGCAGATTCATGACGCGAACCGTGGCGGACTTGAAGACCTCTGTTTCCCAGAGCTCACTCTTAACGGACATTAAGATGGAATAACCGAAATCGCTCGCTTTGCCTGAGTTTCTGTGACGTCTCTTGGCTCAGTTCGCAGTGCAATCGGCTCTTAGAGCCCTGCATCTTCATCTAGGCGTCCTCCAGGCTGATCACGACCTGAGCGGTTTTCTCGCCAAACTTCCACTCCAAACCGTAGTCGGCATGAAAGCCCCTACCTCCTTCCCGTCGGTGTACGTCGCGATCGAATTCCGAGCGGAGAACAGCGCCGTGAATTGCTCGCTATCGGCTGCAAGGTGAGTCATTCTTCGTCGAATGAATAGCCGTGAAGTCGGATCGTCTTTGCCCGTGCAAGCTCCTAAACCAACGACTCCGGTTCCCGGAATTCGCTCGGAAGTTCGTAGACTTTGGGTCAATTCTTGGGAGCCGTGAACGGTCGGCGACAGGTATCGAGCGGTTGCTTGATTGGGTCGTAGGCAACTGCGGGCACCGGCGGAAGTGGCGGAGAGCTTTTCACGCACGCCGCAGCCAGAACGAGCCCCAACAACACAGCGGACACGAGCGTGCTCGCGTTCTGTCGTCGAGTTTCCTCACGACCGCACCAAGCTCCCGAAGAGACCGCGACAGCCAGAACGATAAAGACGACCAGACTTTGGACGGGCGCTGTCCCGATGCCGAACAAGGCCTGCGGGCATTCGAGGACATTACTCAGGACAAGGTACTCGTGAAACGCGGCGACACCCAACCCGGCCCAAGTCAGCGGCACACACAGGAAACAGATCAAACCAGGACGCGATCGCTCCAGAAACCGACCGAGCGCCAGCACTGCGAGCACGGCCATAACAAACGACCGCTGGTAAAAACAAAGTGGACAGGCTTTGAGCCCCAGACTGATGCTCAGGAACAAACTACCGGCAGTTCCCACGGCCGAGAAGATCGTGGCTGCCGTCAACCAGTTCGCAGTACATCGCCATAATCCGTCAGGTGGGCTTTTCGGCAAAGTCGATTGCGACATCTTCGTTTCTTTCACTCCTTTGATACCGGCTGCAGCCAATGGGATGCAGTCCACTCCGTTGGCAACATTCAATTCACAGGAACGTGATGCCAAGCATTAAAGAGGTAGCCCTTCGCGTTCCAGCGAACAGTCTCCGGTTGCACTTCGCCGCGCGAGTCGGTCGCGCGGACGATCAATTCTTTCGTGGCGAAGGTCGTGGCAATTTCGGCGGACCAAAGCTGCCAGCAGTACTCGAGTGCATTTGCGGTCAATTTGGCTTTCACCCAAGTCTGGCCCCGGTCGCTGGAGACTTCAACGAGACTGATCGTAACTCCCGGCACACCCGGCGGCAGAGCATAGCCGAGCACCTCGATCCGACCCGGTTGCAACGTGGTGCCTGCCGTTGGCGTGCAGATCGCCGAATTGAGCGGCATGCGGTAGATCGGTGCGTTCTCGGCGACTTCCAGCAGAGTTCCCTGATCGACCAGCTTGTAGACATCGGCGACGAAATGATTCGGCGAGGGGCGGTCGCTGACGACGATCTTGTTCAGCCACTTCACGCTGCGAGCGCCAATATATCCGGGCACAACCATTCGCACGGGGAAGCCGTGATCCGCCGTCAGCGGTTGGTCGTTCATCGACGTGGCCAGCAGCACGGAACCGGGAGAGTTGTCTTTGGCCTGAAAAACTTTCTCCAACGGGATCGAACCGCCAAACGCAAAGGTCTTGCCACCGTCCTCAACAGTGTCGAGTCCCTCAAACCATACATGCTTGGCCGATTCACGCAGGCCAGCTTTCTTCAGTACGTCCGACAAGCTCGCGCCGCGCCACTTCGCGTTTCCAATCGCTCCCTCTCGCCATTGCACTCCTTTGACCGGTTTGATGCGGCTGTGTTCGGAACGTCGATTCCCGGCACAGGTCAGCGTCGCAACGATTTCGGGCTGGGGAAACTTTCCGAGTTCCGCAAGCGACAAGGTCAGTGGTGTTTCGACTAGACCTTCAACCGATAGACGGAACGAGTCAGCGTCGACCTGGGGTGTGTTGCCGTGACTGCGAATGAAAAACGAATCCACCGGTGTGACCCACGACCGCACGAGGTCAGGTGGTGTTGGTTCGGCGTTCATGGGGGCTTTTGAATGGACGAACAATCGGCTCTCGTCCGCCGCCAGCGCGAAGCTGCGATGTGAGGAAACACCGATCAAACCGATGGCCCCGGCAGAAAACTGTCGCAAGAAAAAACGTCGGTCGATGAGCGAGGCAGCTGAAGTGTCAATCACGGCAGAATGACTCCCGATACGAGACGCGAAGATCCAAATCGGAGCGGGATCGTACCGAGCGTGCTTGTCACGGCCAATCGGGCCGCTTGGACTCGTTGGACCGACTCGCTAATTTCCACCGAGTCATTCGTATTTCTCACGGTCGCCTTTTGGAGTTGGTCGATGTCTCAAGATTCTCCCGCCTTGTTGCTGAACCCCGAGGACAACATCGCGTATGTCCGACGCACGATCCCGGCCGGCTTGGCGATTCGCGTCGGCAATTACAGCATCATGGCGAAAGAGACCGTGGAACTCGGCCACAAGATCGCGCTGAAACCGATCGCACCGAAAGAGCCAGTTCGGCGATACGGCTGCGTGATTGGCTACGCGACCGAAGCGATTGAACCGGGCGAGTGGGTTCATCGTCACAACATGGAACCGGGTGAGTTGCATCTCGACCATACCTCGATCGGCACGGACATCCCTCCCGAACCGACAGCGATTCTGGGACGCACATTTCAAGGCTATCGTCGGCTCGACGGCCGAGCGGCGACTCGCAATTACATCGGCATCGTCAGCACGGTGAATTGCTCGGCCGCGACGTCCAAGATGATCGCCGAGCGATTCAACAAGGACTTGCTGCGCGACTTCCCGAACATCGACGGTGTCGTCCCTCTGGTTCACAAGGGAGGCTGCGCATTCGACTACGACGGGGACGAACACCGCTTGATGGCTCGGACGCTGGCTGGCTTCTGCAAGCACCCCAACATCGGCGCCTATCTGATTGTGGGACTCGGCTGCGAGACGTCACAGGGAGCGTATCTGCAGGACAAATACGGGCTGACTCAATTGCGAGTACCGGGTGAGCCGGAGCCGCCTCGGCCGCTGGTCATCAACATGCAAGAGCAAGGGGGAATCGCAAAAACGGTTCGCTTCGCGACTGACACCCTCAAGGACATGCTCCCGCAGGTGAATCAGGTTCGCCGCGAGCCAATCCCGGTTTCGGAAATCATCCTCGGCACGAACTGCGGCGGCAGCGACGGCAGCAGTGGAGTCACCTGCAACCCGGCCCTCGGCATCGCCAGCGACATGCTGGTCGCGCATGGCGGGACGACGATCCTCGCCGAGACTCCGGAAATTTACGGCGGTGAGCACCTGCTGCTCCGCCGTGCTCGGACACGGGAGGTTGGCGAGAAGCTCCTCCGTCAGATCCGCTGGTGGGAGGAGTACGTCGCGAAATTCGGTGGAGCGATCGACAACAATCCGTCGGTCGGCAACAAAAAGGGTGGACTCACGACGATCTACGAAAAGTCACTGGGAGCAATTGCAAAGGCCGGCCACACGGCGCTCAACGCAGTCTACGATTTTGCCGAGCCAGTCACGACCAAAGGCTTCGTGTTCATGGACACTCCGGGGTTCGACCCGATTTCGGTGACGGGATTGGTTGCCGGAGGTGCAAACGTCGTCGTCTTTACGACGGGCCGCGGAAGTTGCTTTGGATGCAAGCCGGCCCCCAGCATTAAAGTCGCTTCGAACACACCGATGTTCGAACGCATGATCGACGACATGGACATCAACGCCGGAGGCATTCTGGAAGGCGGGTCGATTGAGCAGGTTGGGAAAGAAATCTTCGAGAAGATCATCTCCGTCGCCAGCGGGGAAAAGACCAAGAGCGAGTCTCAAGGTATTGGTGACGATGAGTTTGCGCCGTGGATCATCGGCCCGGTTCTGTAGCCAAGAACGCTGGATTTCACGCCCATTGGCAATGTCAATCTCCAGCAAATCGCTTCAAGAAAACCCCTTGGGTTCTCCGCAACTGTAAAAACCGACACGACTGGAATAACCGCTACAGTTTGCCAAGTCGGCACGACGATAAGAACCGCAGGTCTCCCTGCTGCGCGCCTTTTGGGATGCGCGGAGGGTGTCAACAAACTCCGAAGACGAGCAGTCCAAGGAAGTTCTGATGCGGTTCAAGCACTGGTTCTCAGCGGTTTTCAGCACCTCGCTCATAGCAGCGAGCACATTCACGGCACAGGCTCAATCGCCAATGGGGATGGCCCCGGGCATGGCCTACGACGGCTATGGAGGCGCGCCGATGCCCGGTTCCGGCCCGCCGGCGTCGTATTCGCCCTGGCCGGAGACTTCGCCCTACCAAACCTCCTTCAGCCAACAGACGTTCAACGGCGGCTTGTGGTTGAAATCCGAAAACAACTTCCCTCGTCGTTATCTGCTCAACATCGAGTACTTGATGGGACGAACGCGGACCTCAGATTCGATCGTAGGCAACACAGACGCTCGAAATTATCCGCAGACCATTCAGTCGCAAATTGGAACCCAACAACAAGGCGGCGGTGGCGGACAGCAAGGACAGCAAGGTGGCATCCTCGCTCCGTTCTTGGACAACGAGGCGAATGGACGAGTCGGTTTTCAACTGTTTGGCAAGTTCGACTTTAGCAAACCCGAACGCAAGATGAACAATCATGGAGCGCGCGTGATCTGGGGATACGACCGCGCTGATGATAGTGGTGTCCGGTTGGGGTTCCTCACCAATCAAGGAACGTTCAACTACGACGCTCGCGAGGGATTGCCGGCTAGTCGTGACACTCAGCGTGAATTCGCTCTGTTTTTGATCGAACAGCTGCACATCATCAATGAACTGAACGCAACGGGGAACATCGCCGCGGCGGCGCAGCTTCAATCAGAATTGACTCAACTCGCAGCCCAACAGCCGACCAGAGTGGGGCGTTTCAACGACATCAACGACGTCTTGGCCAACAACATCGATAACCTGGGAGGTATACCTCTGGATGACGGGACGATTCGCACGTTCCCTGATGGAACAAAGGTGGGCGGGGTCACCGCACCGTACGACCTGGAGTTTCAGATGAAGCTCCGGTCAGAGTTGTATGGAGGAAACGCCGAATGTGTCATGTCACCGGTGTTGAATTGGGGTTCGCTGCGTGTCCGTCCGACGTTCGGAGTGCGGTATTTCTACCTGAAGGAAGGCTTCCGATTCTTTGGGCAAGACAGCGGAATCGCTTACACGAGTAGTCAGCAACAAGGTGGAGGCGGTGGTGGTGGCAACCAGACTCTAAGTCCGGACATTAAGATTCACGCGACACCGGACCGGATCGACAACGATCTAGATGGAATCGTGGATAACGCAGGCGGCGAATCGTCCGGCGGCCAACAACAAGGTGGCGGAAATCAGCAACAGGATCAGCTGAATTTCTTCTCCTTCCACGACCACTTCCAATACCCGATCACCTCGTACCTAAATAGCGATGCCGATCAACATCTCGGTGGCGGTGAGGTTGGATTGACCTACGATCTTGGTGGCGAATTGTTTCTGCTGACCGGCACAACCAAGTTTGGCGTGCTGGCGAACTACAAAAGGCTGAGTTTGAGTGGCGACAACATCGCGATGCACACTCGCGAGTCCAACCTGTTGATCGCCTCTCCTGAGGATGCGACTCCGAACTCTTTCACCGACTCCAAGACGACGGCCCACATTTCGCCGATGTTGGAACAGACGTTTAACGCTGAGGCCCCGTTGTTCCAGTACGTACCGGTGCTACGACGGTTTAGTATTTTCGATAAAGCTCGGTTTCGAGCGGGCTACTCGATTCTGATGATCGGTGGAGCGACAGACACGGCAGGCAGCGTCTTGTGGCAGGGCAATCCCTCAGCCGGGCTGTTTCCGGCGATCCGTGAACGGCGAAACACTTACATCACGAACAACTACAGCTTCGGCGTCAGTTGGCAGTACTAGATCACTGAGCGATTCGCCAAATCGTCTGACCATTCCCCCTTCAATCGTCAGGCCGACGTCACCAACCGTGATTTCAAATCCACGCCGTTTAGCGGACTTGGCAGTCTCTCAAAGTTCGATCGATGACGGCCTGGACCTCGCGGCAGGAGCGACTTTCAATTCATCACAGAAGTCGGACACTCAAGAGACGCAAGCCTATTGGCGGATGACCACCTCTGCGCCGGTTTCAAGCAGATCGTAAACTTCACTGACATCCGCATTAAGCAAACGGATGCAACCCCGGGACTCGGCTTTGCCAATCGAATCCGGCTCGATGGTTCCGTGGATGCCGTAGCTGTCGCCCAGGTCGATCCAGTGGGTTCCCAAGGGGTTCTTCGGATCGCTGCCTGAAAAGACTTTACCATCGGGGTCAGTGTACTGCGGGTTGGTAACCTTGTTGAGCACCTTGAATTTACCGGTGGGGGTGGCATTGTTCTTACCGATGCAGCAGGAATAGCTGCGGACGTACTGACCACCCAGATGCAGTGTCAGCTCAAAGTCGGTGAGCGTGACGACGGCCCCGAAAGGACCGTCGATGACTTTCAGTTTCTGGCCTTCCCGCAGTCGTTTGGGATCGATGCGATTGAGCCGCACGAGATACGGCCACGAGACGTGATGCTTGGTGGCAATTTTGCGAAGTTGGTCGCCAGCCTGCACAACATACGGCTCTTGGATGTGTGGCTGTGGCGAGAAATAAATCGCCTTGGCCGTGAGATCAATCCGTTCTTGCACGTGCGATCTCAAATCCGGCTGTTGCCAATACAGCCTGGACAAGGCCTTGTGGGCCTCGACGACTTGTCCCGCTTTGATCTGGCGGTCGATCGCTGTGAAGTCGAATGTCGACTCCAGCTCTTTCGATCGTTCGGCGACACGAACGGCAGGCTCGGTGTTCGGTTCGGCTTCGGAGGCGCGAGGTGCGGTGACCGGCTCGGACTTCTTCGGTGCGCCGACCGGCTGTTCTTCGGCGATGAATCGCAACCGACTGGGCGTGCGATCGGAAGCCTTCTGGAACACAGCCGGTTGAGTGCCGATCGAATCGGCGGCAGACTCCTCTTCCAAGAGAGTGTCCCACTTTGAGCGACGAATAGCGGTCGGCGCGGAGTCGTTCCAATGAAGTGGCTCATCCGGCATCAGCGATTCGTTTCGCTTCGTGTTTCCCTCGCCAGTAACTCCGCAAACGTCAGACAACGCGGAGTCATCGGCCTCGAACTCTGGCGGTTGATCCAAACCGTCCGGAGTCGAAACCGCGTCTAAAATCGATCCAGTGGGAGTCCCGCCGAACTCCACGGGAATCCAACCGCTGCGATAGGCGGCGAATGCGGCGCAACCCGCGAGCACGACGATCACAGCCGAAAGTGGAGAAATCCGGCGGGGCATGATTGCTCCTGTGTGCAAAGACTTTGAAGCGAGGGGCGGGAATCTAGCAATGCTCACGAGAATCGACCAAGAGGATTCTCAGGTGGGTAATCCCGGCGATTTAGGCGAACGTCGATCTTTGCGAAATATTCGACCTGGAAGAATGGAGAAGAGTTTCCGTCTCGGGTGCAATTCGGTCGCGGAGAGCGGTGCGACCTTGCCGTTTGTATTGAATCGAGCGGTCCCGAAAGGCTGATGAAGAATGACGATCACACGAGATTTGTGCCGTGACGATCGACCGTTCCGCCGGCAGGCGATACGGACGACTCACGAGTAGTGTCGGAATTTCACATTCTCCCAAGGATGGGGCTATGCGATTTCTTTCGTGGTTGGAAGCAGTTCGAGGTCGGCTTACGGAGCGAGAAAAGGCCAATCGACGTCGTACGGCCAAATTGCCGCTCGCCGGTCAACTTGAGCAACTAGAGTCCAAATCGCTGCTCTCCGTGTCAGCCCTGTTTGTGAATGGCGAACTCAACATTCTCGCCGATTCGGGCGATGACATCATCGTCGGCTCGGCCGGTTCAGGTGCGGGAAGGACCGTGCAAGTGCTGGCGAATGGCACGGCGATTTCATCCGTCGGCAGTGTGTTGACCAGTTCAGTCACTTCGTTCGTGATACAGGGAGGCGAACTGGCCAACACGATCGACTTGAGCACGGTGAGCAGCACGAACTATCCGAACCTGTCCACGATTAACGTCGACGGCGGTCATGGCAGCGACACGATTTTCGGCAGCGACGGCATCGCCGAGACTCTGTTGGGCAATCACGGCGACGATGTCATCACTGGTCTCGACGGCGCTTCGTCGATCAACGGCAATGACGGCAACGACACGATTGTCGGCGGCGGCGGCAATGACACGATCAACGGCGAACACGGCGACGACAGCATCGACGGTGGCGATGGCGATGACAGCATCATCGGCCACGACGGGAATGACACGATCGACGGCGGTGCGAACAATGACAACGTGACCGGCGGCGACGGCGACGATTCGATCGCGGGATCTGCGGGACTCGACACACTCAACGGCATGATGGGAGCCGACTCAATCGACGGCGGGGATAGCAACGATTTCGTGTTGGGGGGCGCGGGAGCCGACTCCTTGAGCGGTGGTCTCGGCGATGACTCGCTCTTTGGCAATGACGGCGCCGATACGCTACTGGGAGGCGATGACGACGATTTGCTGGACGGTGGCAACGACGCCGACACGATTCAAGGCGAAGACGGCAATGACACACTGAACGGCAGAGGTGGCAACGATTCCTTGCAGGGCAACGATGGTGACGATTCGATCCTGGGCGGAGGCGGCAAAGACACGCTCGAAGGCAATCTCGGCTCAGATACCTTGCGCGGCCAGTCGGGAAATGACACCTTGTTCGGCGGCGACGGCTTCGACTTAGTCGATGGCGGCGACGGTCACGACGTCCTCAACGCGGACGAAGCGCCGACTCCTCTGACTCCTTCCGCTCCGCTCCCGGCGAGGTTGTTTGCAGTGCCGACCAACAATCGCAATCAGATTGTTGAACTCAATCCGCAAACAGGTGTCGAACTGAATCGTTTCGCCGCACCCGAAACGACGAGCGCGAACGGCGACGGTTTGGCATTCGATGGCACGAGCCTGTACTACCTCAATGGCTTCGGCACGAACATGCTGTATCAACTCGAACCCAATACCGGAGCGATCATCGACAGTACGGAGATTCCGCGTCCGACGACTCAGCGATATGACGGTCTCGCGGCGTTGAACGGCTTGATCTACATCATGGACGCGGCCAATGACGACATTCTGGTGTTCGATCCGGCGCTCGGTGGAGTCGGTACGGTGTTGGACATCAACGCTGCGAACCCCGGAACCAATCTGATTGGCGGACTCGCGGCGGCGAAGAATCCCGATCGTTTGATTGCGACGCTCGCAAATGGCCGCACGATCGTAGAGATCAATCCTTCGACGGGGCAGATTGTTCCGCTGTCGGACACGAGTACCGGTTTCAGTCCGACGACGGCTTCCGCAGGAAGCTACTCGGGCTTGGGTGTCATCGACGGCTTGCTCTACCTGGGCAGCAATCGTTTGTCGAACAGCAATCCGCTGACATCCACGTCGTCGCTCGACATCTTCGATCGCACGGGACTCTTACAGCAGTCGATCACCCTTCCCTACGGCATCTCGGCTTTCGGAGCGGACGACGTGAGCACGTTGGGGGGGGCAGTCACGGGATCAACCAGCACGAGCGGCACGACCTCAACTTCGTTCAACGGATCCACGATCCTCAACTTCAACGAAGTGCCGGAGACCATCGCGAACGGATTCTCATTGCAGGGGGTCACGTTCGGTTTCAAGGTCGCTGGACTCAATTCTTCCGATGCGACGTTTGGTGCCTCGATCGCGCCCACCGGCACGTTCCAGAATCTGCCGTCTCCCGTGTTAGAGGGTAACGCTGCGGGAATCCTGAACATCGACTTTGCATCCCCAGCGACCAATCTGTCGTTCGCGGTCGCTCGATTCGCAACTACGGACGTTCCCAATGGAGTCCGCGTCTCGCTGTTTGATAGTTCACTCAATCTCATCTCCACGTCGTCCATCAATCTGCTGAAAACGCAATTGAGCCCCGAAGGTCTCTTCAGCTACAGCGGCTCGACGGGAGTGCGTCGAGTCCGCCTGGACTTCACCACGGTTTCGGCCACGGTCGGTGGCGCACGATTCGCGATCGACAATCTGGCTTACACGCTGGGCAGCCCCAGCAATCCGATCCCGTTCGGTGGCGACACGCTGCTGGGAAGTGCCGGCAACGACACGCTGCTGGGACACGATGGAAACGATCTGCTGAACGGCGGCGTGGGGAACGACTCGCTCGACGGTGGTGCCGGAAACGACAGCCTTTCCGGCGCATCTGGCGATGATTCCGTCTTCGGCGGGCTGGGCAACGACACTTTGCGAAGCGGCTCGGGCAGGGACACGCTGCACGGTGGCGACGGCGATGATTCCATCATCGCGGCACTCAGCGATGGCGTCGATTCGATCAGCGGCGGCGAAGGGAGCGATCGCTTCGAGTTCTTCGGCAGTAACACGGCGAACACGTTCGATGTCGGACAAGCCGCAGGATTGTTGACTGTTTCGATCGACACAACGACGCAGTCGCTCAACAGCGACATCGAACTCGTGCAGGTCACGGCCCGAGGCGGCACCGATCGCATCAACGTTGCCGACCTCAGCGGAGTCGGCGCGACCGAAGTTTTGCTGAACGCCGGCACCGACGACGATCAAATTCTGGTGGATGCGGGAGCGAAACTTGGCGACGTTTTGCTGAGTGTCTTCGGTGAGGCCGGCAACGATTTGCTGGTCGGCACGGACAGCGCCGAATTGCTGAACGGCGGTGATGGCAACGACACAATCATCGGCAACGACGGCGACGACACTCTCAGGGGCGATGCCGGAGATGATTCGATCGACGGCGGTGCGGGCAATGACGTCATCGACGGCGGTGACGGACTCTCGACCATCAACGGCGGTGACGGCGACGACAGCCTGACCGGCAGCATCCTCAACGATGTTCTCAACGGCGGAGCGGGCGACGATACGCTCGTTGGATTGAATGGCAACGACGTGCTCAACGGCATGGAGGGCAACGACAGCCTGGCGGGAGGCTCCGGCGAAGACAACCTGGACGGCGGAGAAGGAGACGACACGCTCGATGGCGGCACCGACAACGACACGATCAACGGCAACGATGGAGATGACCTGATCAACGGTTTCCACGGCGATGATTCAATTCTCGGCGGTCTCGGCAACGACTCGATCAGCGGCAATGACGGCAACGACACGATCCTTGGCGAAGACGGCAACGACTTGATCGACGCCGGCAACGGTAGCGACGTGGTTCAAGGCAACGCCGGAAACGACACGCTTCTGGGAAGCGACGGCAACGACACGCTGCGAGGTGGTGCCGGCCAAGACATCCTGCTGGGCGGCGACGGCAACGACAATGTCGACGGCCAAGGAAGCGCCGACACCGTCGCTGGCAACCAAGGCGATGACACGGTGACTGGCGTTTCCGGTGAAATCAAAGAAACCTACCAGCTCGACCCGGCCGTGCTGACGAAACTGCTGTAACCGTCCCCGTTCCCGCGCGGACGGCAACCGCGAAAGAGCCTGAGCTTGAATAAAGCCCAGGCTCTTTTCGTTGAGAGACAGAAAGGCAGAGTGGGACCAGCGCAGCGCCGGCCACCAAATTTTCTTCCGTTAACGAATGAGCCAGTTGTGGCATCGTCATTTCTCCGCTTTAGCAATCGAACCGGCGTGGGATAGCATGACCTAAGAATGGGCGTTTCCGCCCGTCCAATGGTGCTGCGGTCAAAACAAGAGACGAACAAGAGCGACCATCATGCAGATGCGCTGCTCATACTGTCACAATCCGATGGCGTGCTCAACGACGATTCGTCGGGTGACGTGTCGTGTCCCTTGTGCGGAAGCTGTTTCAATCTGGCGAAGGACATCGAGACCGATCAGGACGATGACTCGCACGCCAAGATGCTCGGCCATTTTCAGCTGTTGAATTGCCTGGCCCAGGCCGCGTACGGTGCCGCCTGGCAAGCGTGTGGCACGAAGCTCGATCGCATCGTCGCCCCGACAGCCACGGCACCTGACCGCGCCGACGATCACGGAACATGTTTGGAGATCGTCGAACCCCAACCGCTGCCCCGTTCCTAAACTCACAGGAGTCCCATCAACAAACCAGTGCCACCAAATTCAGCCGACCAGCGTTATCATTTTCAACCGTCGTCAACAATCGCCCGCATCGCTCCGCGACAGAACAGCCGAGAGCGTGAATGAAGCGGTTTGGTTTTTGCGAGTTGATTATGGCAATGACGTGGGTGAAGCATTCGGGATTCCCGGCTTCGAGCGACAGGGCTACGGAATTCCCTCTTGCTTGCGTTGATCGGCGGTCACTCTCAAACTGCGCCGCATGAAATCGAAATCACCGCTCCTGATCATCTTTGTGACCGTGTTCATCGACCTCTTGGGCTTCGGCATCGTGCTGCCGCTGCTGCCGAGGTACGGCGATTATTTTGGTCTCGACCGACTGCTCGGCCCATTGATGGCCTCGTTTTCGGCGATGCAGTTCTTGTTTGCCCCGTTGTGGGGACGCCTGTCCGATCGTGTCGGCCGTCGCCCGGTGTTGCTGGTGGGGCTGGCTGGCTCCACGGTGTTTTATGGATTGTTCGGATTGGCGACGTCGCTGGGCAGGGAGGATCAACTTCTGGGACTGTCGGTGATTCCGTGGCTGTTCATCACCCGCATCGGGGCCGGCATCGCGGGCGCGACGATCCCAACGGCTCAGGCCTACATCGCCGACTCGACGACTGCCGAAGCCCGAGGCAAAGGCATGGCCTTGATCGGAGCCGCTTTCGGTATCGGCTTCACGTTTGGGCCATTGCTGGGCGCGATGTTCGTTTCAAGCGATGTCGATGGTCCGCCAAGTCCAATGGCCGGATACGTCGCGAGCGGTTTGTCGGCGTTGGCGTTCGTGTGGGCGGTCGCTCGGTTGCCGGAATCGTTGAAGCCCGACAAAGTCGCGCAGCCCCGTCGCTGGTTGAATGTCGGAGCGATGGGCCGAGCGTTCTCACATCCCGGGACCGCGCTGCTGATGCTGACCATCTTTCTGACGACGCTGGCTTTCGCACAGTTCGAGGTCACGCTGTCGCTGCTGACGAAGTTTTTCGGCTTGGCCGACAGCCAGAATTTCTACGTCTACGCCTACGTCGGCTTCGTGCTGGCGCTGAGCCAGGGCATGGTGGTGCGGCGAATTTCGCCCCGGTTGGGCGACTTCAAAATGAGTCTCGTCGGTACGATTTTGATGACACTTGGTTTGGTTTTAATCGCACTTACCTGCGGCCAGAGGTCGCTGGGCCTGCTGTTTGTGATTGTGCCGATCAATGTGCTGGGCTATTCGGCTCTGACCCCTTCGCTGCAGGCCATGTTGTCACTGCGGACTTCCGCCGATGAGCAAGGAGAAGTCCTCGGCGTTGGCCAAAGCATGTCGGCGTTGGCTCGCATTGCCGGGCCACTGCTAGGCGTCTGGCTGTTCAAACTCGACAAGCAGGAACCCGCCAACAGCGTCGTCTTGCCGTATTGGGCTGGAGCCGGTCTGATGTTGTTGGGTGTGGTGATGGTTTTTTTGCTCCGTCCCCAATCGAAGGGCTCGGAAGAGACAAACGCATGAGTTTCAACGTTGTTGTTCACACGGAGTTCTCGAAGCACAAGTTGCTCGAATGCGACTTGGCAGCCGATCCGTTCGTGCAGTTTCAGCGATGGGTCGACGACGTCCAGGCGGAAAACGTCGTCGATTGGCAAGCGATGTCATTGGCGACAGCGACCCGCGATGGGCGGCCGTCGGTGCGCATCGTTTATCTGCGCGGCTGGAACGAGCGTGGCTTTCTTTTCTACACCAACTTCGACAGCCGCAAAGGCTACGAGTTGGCGGACAACCCACAGGGAGCCGCTGCGCTGCATTGGAAAGAACTTGAACGGCAAGTCCGGATCGAGGGGGCCGTTGTTCGCGCGAGTGACGCCGAATCGAACGCGTACTTCGCAGGCCGGCCGCGAGAAAGCTGCATCGGCGCCTGGGCGTCTTCGCAAAGCCAACCGCTTGCGAACCGAGCGACGCTCGAACGGCTCACCGCCGAGTTCGAGGCGAAATTCGCGGGAGGCCCAATTCCTCGACCACCGAATTGGGGCGGCTTCCGCATCGTTCCCGAGAGCGTCGAGTTCTGGCAGGGAGGTGTCGCTCGCTTGCACGATCGACTGATCTATCGGCGACAGCCAGACAGCACTTGGCGGATCGAGCGGCTGTTTCCGTGACGCACGCGAACCGCGTGCGCGACATCTTACTTCGCAGAAAACTTTGTCAGCTCTTCGGCGATCAGTTCTTCCTCGATCGACTCGCTGGCGACCCGCGCACGGACCCGCAGATTCCCTTCGGTCGCACCACGCATGTGAACTCGGAACAGGGTAGTCTTCCCAGGTGCCAATTCCGGCAGATCGCTGAACAGGATCAAGCCGTTCTTGGTGAAATGCTGGGTCGCCGATTGCACTTTGAGAACCTCGACGCTGCCGGGCATTTCAAACGTAAGACCGACGTTCTGAGCCGTCTTCGAACCATTGTTGGTGATGCGAATTTCGTAGGCAGTCTCTTGGCCCACTTCAACGGGATCTTCCAGGTCTTGAATCTCCAGAACCAGCGATGCCGAGCCTTCGACCGTCGTCGTCGTGTTCGCCTCGGCGGTCACTCCATTTTCGGCCGACGCGAAGACTTGGTGCTCGAACTGACCGATCTCGGTGGCCTCCAGCTGCAACTTCAATTGGAAAGTCTGAGCAGGTTCGAGATGTCCGACTGACCAACTCACCGAACCAGTGTTTGCATCGAGCACGCCTCCTTTATCAGCCTTCAAAAACTTGAATCCCTTCGGAAGGCGATGCGTAACGTGGACGTTGTTGGTCGCAACTTGGCCTTCATTGGTGATGTTCAACGTGTAGCGAGCCTCGCGTCCGGCATATCGCAGACCGGGACCCTCGACGACGATCGCCAACGACGGAGCAATGACTTTGACGGTCGCTTCGGCGAATTGATTCAAACCGGAATTAGCGGAGGCTGCGACTTCGAGAGTCTGCTCGCCGCCGGCGATGGCGGTGAACGACAGCCGTACTGTTCGCGATTCTCCCGGATTGAGCGCGCCGATCGCGATCTGTGAGCGGTCGCCACGCGTGGCCTCCAAGCCCGCTGGCGTCACGATTTGAAGTTTCACGTTTTGTGCGATTCCGGTGCCGGGATTGCTGATCGTTACGGTCTGTACCAGTGGATCGCCGATGATGACTTCGGCCGGCGCTTCCGTGGAGACCTTCAGCAACGGTTCGGCAACTTTGAAAACGCTGGCTGCCGTACCAGTGAAGCGGACGTTGGCAGTCGTTTCCAGATCGCCGCTCTGGCTGGGAATCATCGTGATGTGAATCGTGCGTTCTTCGCCCGCAGCAAGTTCGGGAATCGACCATTCGAGGTAATCGGAAACTTTGGCCGGTTTGGGATTCGCCTGCGTCAGTTGTACGGACTCTGGGAAGATGGCCTCAACGACAACCTCATGGGCCGACACTTTTCCAGAATTCTTCACGACCAACTCGCAGGCACATTCCTGGCCGACATTGATCTCGCCCTGCTTGACCCATTCGATAGAGACCGAAGGTGTTGCGGTCGAAGGCGAAGTCTTGCTGAGAATTGAGCGGTCGATCGTGGTGGATCGCACCGATCGATTCGCGGCGGAAGGTATGGGCCTCGGTGAGCGATCGCTGACAACCGAAACGCGGCTGGCTTTCGAGGCGGACACCACATCGGACGAATCATGCCGAAGGGTCGTTGATGTAACTTGGTCCTGCTCCGCTCGCGCCGGTTTGACCTTGGCTTTCTCACTCGACTTCTGACGAAAATCAGCAGCGACAATTCCATCCGCCGATTCTTCGTCTCTGGATTCGACGACCGCTGTCGGCGATGCCACAGAGCCAGCCTGTTGAAACCCAGATCCAGATTTCTTTGCGACCATCTTGCGAGTGATCACTGCTTCGTCCGTGTCTTCGGATTCGGGTGGCGCGAGTATTTCGACTTTGTCCGCGACCGGCTTTACCGAGGCTCTGGCGGTGCTCGAAGTCTCTGGCTGCGCCGATCGACTGCCTGCAGTGGTGCTGTCCGCCTTCGCAGATTTAGGCTTAGACTCGTTCGATGAGACCGATGCCGGCTCGACGCTCATCCCGGACTTCGAGCGACTGAATCGCTTCGGAGCAGAAAGCGCTTCGGCCGCCAATTTTTCGGCGACCAGATCTGTGGTCGGATCGACTGAGCCATCGGACTGTTCGGGGGCAGTGCCTCTGCGGCCAAAAAATTCCAGGCGTCCGGTTTGGTTATTCGCCGCCGGCGCGGTCGACCTGCGGACTGCTGTCTTTTCAGTGGCCAAACTAATTTCCAATGCCACACCGATGACTCCAACGATCGCAAGCATTTTCATCCAGGGACGCATGCCATTCTCCTTGTGGACACCACAAATCATTTTGCGGAAGCGCCAGCCGATAACGAAAAAAGCTGTCTCGCCATTCGAGAGCACGAGACCTCATTTCAGAGATCGGTTCTCAGGATTTGGCAGCTTGAGTTGAGTTCACGGGCCAGCGAGAGATTACCGGTTACTCAGAGCTTGCTATCCGGCTACCGGCGAGAATTGCCGGTTCATGTGCGTGCTAAAACGGAACGTCGGCTCAACGTTCATTCGCTCTTCCAAGCCAATGTCCAGTGTCGGTCAGAAGTTTGCGAGACCGCAGTCGCTGGGATGCCGCAAAGACAGGCGAGGTCGCCAACTTCTTCCAGCGACAGAGCTGCCTGCAGCGAATCGCGAAAGAGCGTTTGCGAATGCGCGTTCTCTTGGCCCGCGTAGGTAGCCACGAAATGATCGATCGTCGCCAGTGACTCAGGCCGCAACAGATCCCGAACGAACAACAACCCGCCGTGAGCCAGAACGCGAACCATCTCCGACAGCACCCTGCTTGGTTGCGGAATGTGATGCACGATGCTGTTGGAAATGACCGCGTCAAACTCATTCCTCATGTAGGGCATCTGTTTGGCGTCGATCAGCGCTGCCTGGATCTGATTAGCAAGTCCGGCTCGATCAATGTTGAGATTCGCCAGCTTGAGCATTTCTTTGGCGAGATCAATGGCGACCACACGACCAGAGAATTGATGACGGCACAACTCAATCGGAATGAGCGCCGTGCCAGTGCCGACATCCAGCACTCGCAACGGCCGCAGCAAATCCACAAGTCGTGCATCGAAACCGCTGCCGCGAGCGAATGCCAGGAAGTCATCGACGAAGACACGGTTGACCGTACTGTGATCCATCGAGTCGTAATCGCGAGCGTCCTCGGACGTGTCCATGACTTCGGGTTCGAGACGGCGTTTAAGCATCATGATCTCTGAAAGGAATCGGAATATGAGAATTGCACTCGGGACGAGTCGTCATAGCCAACGGCTTTCAAGTGCGAGAACGCGACCAGAGCATGCTCAACTTCTTAAGGCCCTGCGACGACATCAAGTGGCAAAACAACTGCACTCGTCTCATAAGACATAAGCAGTGAAAGGGACATCAGCGCCAGCACACTCCCAACTAGCCGAACGCAATAATTGCTGTTGTTTTTTGACGACACCTCGATCACGTCGGTTTGCCGATACACGCTCCGATTGACAACCGCATCAAAGGTCGAAACCAAAACGAACTTCATGCCGACGTTCGAAGACTCGTCTAAGTCACGATCTCCTCGATCACATGCCCATGCACGTCGGTGAGCCGGCGGTCGATGCCGTTGTGACGGATGGTCAGCATGGTGTGGTCGATGCCGAGCAGGTTTAGGATGGTAGCGTGGATGTCATACACCTCAGTGGGGTGTTCGCGGTCGAGCGGTTTGTAGCCCCATTGATCGGAGAGGCCGTGAGTCGTGCCTCCTTTGATACCGCCGCCGGCCAGCCAGTTGGTGAAGACGTAGGGGTTGTGGTCTCGGCCTTTTGAGCCTTGCGTGCTGGGCATGCGACCGAACTCGGTGGTCCAGAGGATGATCGTGTCGTCGAGCAGGCCGCGTTGCTTCAAATCCTTGATGAGCGCGGCGGCTCCGACGGCCATGCCCATCGCAAGCGGACGATGATCGCGCTCGACATCTTCGTGGCTGTCCCAATTGCGGCGCGGGAAGCTGTTGTCGTTGCCCGACCAGATCTGAATGAACCGCACGCCGCGCTCCAGCAGCCGCCGAGCGATCAGGCATTTGCGGCCGAAGTATTCCGCCTCTTCGGGGATGTTGATCTCGGTGGGATATGTGCGGCCCGGCGCGTCGAGACCGTACATCTTCAAGATGTGAGCCGGCTCTTTGGAGATGTCCAACGCTTCGGGGGCGGCGAGCTGCATCTTCGCGGCCAGCTCATACGACCGGATGCGAGCCTCCAGCCGCGAGTCTCCCGGCCGCGAACGCTCGAAGTCGCGATTCACCCGATTCAGCAATTCCAATCCCGCGCGGTCGCTGTCGGCGGTGACGAAGTCGGCGCGCGGCAGCAGGTCTTCGATGGGGTTTTCACGTTGCGGGAAGATCGTCGTACCCTGCGTGTGAGCCGGCAGAAACGCCGACGCCCAATTCTTCGGCCCATTCGAGGCGTACCCGCGATGATCGGGCAGCACGACAAACGTCGGCAGGTTGTCGGTCAGCGAACCCAGCCCGTAGCTGATCCACGCTCCCATGCCCGGAAAGCCCGGCTTGTCGAAGCCCGTCGCCTGCAAGTACGTCGCCTGACTATGCACCCCCGTCTTGCCGACCAGATTGTGAATGAACGCCATGTCATCCACGCACTCACCGAGCGGTTCGACCACCTCACTGATCGCCTTGCCGCACTCGCCGTACTTCCGAAACGCAAACGGCGACTTCATCCACGGCCCCAACCCATTCTGAAACGCCTCGACATACTC
>Ga0194132_10002394_pt1 | contig 35314 bp, 36 predicted proteins | sample TA2KigOf80mmetaG_FD_148612 | JGI IMG/M metagenome (GOLD analysis project Ga0194132, IMG submission 148612) | Freshwater microbial communities from Lake Tanganyika, Tanzania - TA2015054 Kigoma Offshore 80m | ecosystem: Environmental > Aquatic > Freshwater > Lake | place: Tanzania: Lake... | reverse complement strand
GTAACCGTATAGAGGCCCCAGCGGGGCCTTCCTAAGAGTTACCGCCCCCAGCGGGGGCTTCGGAATGTGCTCGGCCCCTTCGGAGGGGCCTTCTTAATACCACGGCCTCTGGCCGTGGTAGCTTATTTCGTTCAGCCTGACACTCTGGCAGTGTTGGGACCGCAATTGCGGCTGTTCCAGTATTCCCTTGCCTTGCGATTGGCAATCTTCTACAGTGCGCCGCGATGATGAACTTTACTCAATATCGCGCACGTTACGATGCAGAGTGTGCTCGCTTGAAAGAAGCATTTGCGCAACTATCGATGGCGGAGAAGAGTCGGCGGGTTCTGGGACATGACAATCCGTTGCTCTACTCGTCTCAGGCGGTCGGCTCACGCTTGAGTGCAACTGGGCTCTCTGAACACGCCTTGGCACGTAACCTTGAACGACAAACCGCACAATTTGAGCAGATCGCCTATCAGACCCTGGTGCGTGCTCCATTGCGGCGACTGCCGTTGCCAGATACGCAATGGATTTTTCTCGACTTTACTGGACAGACTGGTGGGTGGCGTTATCAACGTGCAGAGGCGGTTGAGAAATTTCGTGCAGCGATTGCCGGGAAATCTCCGGAATCCTCGTGTCGTTTCCTGAGCGGTGGGATTGTGACTTCTGAGATGTTGAACCGTCTCATGGTCGAAGAATTCTCACGGCCCGGCGCCTCATTTCAAACGACGGCCAAGCAACTCACTTGCCGCTTCCAGCTCTGGGTCGCCCGCGCTCGTAGTGATATTCCACGTGGCGCGTGTATTCGTATCGACTGATGAAGAATGGTGGAGAAAAAGAAAAAGGCCCTTATTCAGGGCCTTTTTCTTTCGGATCGCTTCGCTTCTTAGGGATGTTCGATTTTTAGGTTACTTCTTTTTTGCGGGGGCTTTCTTCTTCGCCTTTGAAGCGGTCTTCTTTGCGGGGGCTTTCTTCACTGCTTTCTTCACGACTTTCTTTTTTGCTGCTGCCATAGAGACCTCCTATCTTTCTGAGTGAGTTGTGGGAACCCCTCGTTATGATATTTTTTTGTGAAGCGAAGCTCCATTCGTCGATCTTTGTAGCAGATCATCATTCATCCCGCAATAAAAAATCGTCACATTGTGAAAAAAATTTAATCATTCTTACTTCATCGCAAAGGCCTTTTTTCCCAGATAGCGTGCACGCGTTCCCAGCTCTTCTTCGATACGTAACAGTTGGTTATACTTCGCGGTCCGCTCACCACGACACACACTGCCAGTTTTGATTTGCCCGGCGTTGAGCGCAACGGCAAGGTCAGCAATGGTGGTGTCTTCTGTCTCTCCAGAGCGATGCGAAATGACAGACGCGTAGCCGTGCTGTTGCGCGAGCGCGCAAGTGTCGAGCGTCTCACTCAGGGTGCCGATTTGATTGACTTTGACGAGAATGGCGTTCGCCACGTGCTCGTTGATGCCACGCGCGAGTCGCGTTTTATTCGTCACAAACAGGTCGTCACCTACGAGCTGCACGCGCTTGCCCAGCTCTTTGGTTAAGAGTTGCCATCCTTCCCAGTCATCCTCAGCGAGACCATCTTCAATCGAGACGATGGGATACTGCTTCGTCCACTGCGCATACAAGGCCACGAGGTCAGCCGCACTGCGCGTTTTTCCGCCAGACTTGTGGAACACATAGGTTCCGTTCTCGTACAACTCGGTTGATGCCACATCGAGGGCCAAGGCGATATGCTTGCCCGGTTGATAGCCTGCGCGAGTGATGGCCTCGAGCAGGATGTCGAGGGCTTCTTCATTGGAACGTAGATCCGGGGCCACCCCACCTTCGTCGCCGACCGCCGTCGTCAATCCTTTATCTTGCAGAATACGTTTGAGCGTCGCGAAGACTTCTGCCCCCATCCGTAAGGCCTCGCGAAACGAACGTGCTCCGATCGGGACGATCATGAATTCTTGAATATCGATGTTGTTGGTCGCGTGGGCTCCCCCATTTAAGACGTTCAACAATGGGACGGGGAGGGTGTTGGCGTTACGTCCACCCAAGGAGCGATACAATGGCACGGCTGCACCAGCAGCAGCTGCTTTGGCGATGGCGAGCGACGTGGCAATCAACGCATTCGCACCTAAGCGTTTTTTGTTCGCGGTTCCGTCGAGATCGAGGAGGACGTGATCCAGTTTTTGTTGTGCACTGGCGTCTTTTCCGGCTAAGCGTGGGCCGATCACTTTGTTGACGTTGTCCACTGCCTTCTGTACCCCTTTACCGCCATACCGTTTGTTACTACGGTCACGGAGTTCCCAGGCTTCGTGTGCACCAGTCGAAGCCCCGGAGGGGGCTGCCGCGCGGCCCACTGCGCCACTAGAGAGCACGACGTCTACTTCAACAGTGGGGTTCCCTCGACTATCGATGACTTCCCGAGCGATAACCTTTTTGATCTTCATCTCAATCCTTTCTCTGGGCATGCTGGGGCAGTTCGTTGCTCTGCACCGTGCAAGCGCGTAAGATGCCTATTCTACAAATTATGCGTATATTTAAAAAACTGTGGCTCCCGACGCTTCTCCTCTCGTATGTCCTGTTAGCGCTTTCCACTGCGATTGGGGAACATGGATTTGTCCATTTGTGGAGTTTGCGCCAGGAACAACGCTCGCTTGAATCCACAGCGGTCGCGCTGTTGGAAGAAAACAAAGATCTTCGAGATCGCATTAGTCGATTGAAAACGGACAATCGGTATCTAGAAAAAGTTGTGCGGGAAGAACTGAAGTTCGCGAGAAAGGGAGAATTCCTCTATCTATTCCGGGGTTCATCTGAGGCGCCGGAGCAAGGAAGAGACGAGACTGTTAGTGACAGGACCCATGAGTCCACTACGGATGCTGAACTCCCTCGGTAGTCTCAGCGTGTTGTCCTTGGCAGACTATTCGTCGTCGCCGTCACCACCACCTTCTGTGAAGTCCTCATATTCATCGGGGTCCATCAGGTCTTCAAGTTCAGTTTTGTCGCTCAATTCAATTTCGAGCAACCACCCTTCACGATAGGGATCTTCGTTGACCAATGCAGGTTGATCTTCCAAATCTGTATTCGTTGCTGAAATGGTTCCGCTGATGGGAGCGAGAAGATCTGAGACGGTTTTCACCGATTCGACTTCACCAAAACTCTCACCACGTTCAAGGACGTCTCCTACGTCCGGCAACTCCACTGCAATAATTTCTCCGAGTTCGTCTTGGAGATATTCCGAAAGACCGACTTGAGCACGGTTGCCCGTGACTCGTACCCACAAATGATCTTCGGAAAACTTGAGGTTCTCAGCCATGATTTCTGCTCTGCCTCCTCTGGTGTCACTTGTTAGCGAGGTCCTTGCCCTCTGTCAAGAAAACTTTTTGCGTTAGCGGCGCGAGTCTCGCCGAAAAAGTCGCGTCGCGCCTCGACCTGATTCCAGTCCGTGTTCCATTTCGCGGACAATTTGTCGGGCCGCTTCGCGGGGATCTTTGGCATCGCGAATGGGTTTCCCCACGACCAGGTAGTCGGCACCAATGCGCATCGCCTCTTCCGGCGTCAGCACGCGCTTTTGGTCATCCCAGGCTTCACCTTGCGAGCGCACTCCAGGGACAACTAACAACAGGTTCTTTCCACACTCGCGACGAATGCGGGCGATTTCCATTGGCGAGGCAACAACGCCATCCATACCTGATTCCTGCGCTAATTTAGCTAACCGCACCACTTGGTTTTCGACACCGGTAACGACGCCCGTTCGTTTGAGGTCCTCTTTGTTCAAGCTCGTGAGGACCGTTACCGCGAGAATTTTGGGGCGTCGCAGGTTTTCAGTTCTGCACACTTTGTTTACGTCGACGAGCGTTTGGTGCATCATTTCTGAACTGCCCGAGGCATGGAGATCAAACATCCGCACCCCTAACCGGGTGGCTTCGACACCAGTACGAGCGACGGTGCGGGGAATATCGTGAAACTTGAGGTCGAGAAAAACTTCGCCGCCTTTATTCTGAATAAAGCGAACAACTTGCGGGCCGCCATGTAAAAAGAGTTGTTTGCCGACCTTGAAGAGGCCAACCTCGTCTTTCAGCAGTGAGACGTATTCCTTGACCTCAGCCATGGAGGCCACATCAAGGGCAAAGATCAAACGCTGCCGGACTTCACTTTGGCGTGAAGTCAGAAATGGCCATGCGAGATGTACCATTAGTGATTTTCCCGGCTGAGCGTGATGAGCGTCTCGACGATTTGCCCAACCCCGACTTCGGTTCCTTGTTTTTCTGTTCGCCGCTTCAATTCCACCATACCTCGGGCGAGCGACTTTGGCCCAATGGTGACGCGCAGTGGCGTACCGAGTAAATCAGCATCCTTGAATTTGACCCCTGGACGCTCGCTCCGGTCATCAAGCAGAACATCAATACCAGCAGTGAGGAGTTGCGTATAAATGCCTTCTGCTGTTGTCCGGCTCTGTTCATCATCCCAGTTGACCGGGACAATTTGTACAGAAGCTGGAGCTAGTGGTAGCGGCCACTGAATACCATCTGCATCATGATGCTGCTCAATCGCCGCGGCAACCGTCCGCGTGATCCCAATACCGTAACAGCCCATTTCCATGGGGTGATCTTGCCCCTGTGCATCCTGATAGGTGGCATTTAAGGCCTTACTATACTTTGTCCCGAGATAGAACGTTTGCCCAACCTCAATCCCACGATGCGTGGTAAAGATGCCAGATTCACACCGTGGGCATGCATCTCCAGCTCGTGCTTGTCGTAGGTCAGCAAACCGTACATTGCCGAGATCTCGTCCAAAATCGAGACCAGTCTGATGATAATCACGTTCATTCGCGCCACAGATCATGCCCACAGCGCCACGCAAGGTGTTGTCGCTGACGAGTGTGGCTTTGATACCAATCGGGCCAGCGAATCCGATTGGTGCATTCGTGGTGCGAACAACAGTGTCTTCATCCGCGAGTGCGACCCACTGGCAACCAAGGGCTGTCTTGAGCTTCGGCTCACTCAGTTCGTGATCACCACGAATCATGGCGGCAATGACGGCTCCCGTATCTGTGACGTAGATCAACGTTTTGACGAATCGTTCTGGAGACTCACCGAGAAATGTCGAGACTTCTTCGATCGTGCGTTGGTCGGGCGTATGCACTTTCTTTAATGCAGACGACGCTGAACCCTGGACACTAGACTCTGGACGAGTCCGTATTTCAGCTTTCTCGACATTTGCGGCGTAGGTACACTTATCACAACTGACGATGGCATCTTCGCCAGAGTCGGCGAGCACTTGGAATTCATGTGACAGAGTGCCACCGATCGCACCGGTATCGGCTTCGACTGGACGATATGTCAGCCCACAACGATCGAAAATGCGGCGATATGTGTCATACATGTTTTGGTATTCGCGCTGACAATCGGCAAAGTCAGTATGAAAGGAATAGGCGTCTTTCATAATGAATTCGCGCCCACGCATCAGGCCAAAGCGGGGACGCACTTCATCGCGAAACTTGGTCTGAATTTGGTACAGATTTAATGGCAGGTCTCGGTACGAACGGATTTCGCGTCGCACGATATCGGTGACGACCTCTTCGTGTGTCGGTCCGAAACAGAAGTCTCGCTCATGCCGATCTTTAATACGGAGCAATTCTTTGCCGTAATGTTCCCAGCGTCCGCTTTCTTGCCATAACTCAGCCGGGCAGACGGCTGGCATGAGGATTTCCTGAGCACCAGCACGATTCATTTCTTCGCGGACAATGTTTTCGACTTTACGTACGACCTTCAGCCCGAGCGGGAGAAAATCGTAAATCCCGCGAGCAACCTGGCGAATCAGTCCCGCACGAACGAGAAGTTTGTGACTAATGACTTCCGCCTCAGCGGGGTCGTGCCGAAGGGTAGGAATCAACGTATGGCGATAACGCATGGATAATATTCTACCGCAAGTAATAGTAATTGCGGGAACATTAGACAGTGCAAGGGAAAGGTGTCAAGTCGGGCAACCGGAAGAGTGAAAAATGTAGCCGTGGGAGTTTTCATTATCGGAGTGAAATCGTGTAGGTTATGCGATATGTCATTTTTCCTGAACAGCCGGTTGAACCCCCTTTCTCTTTGGCCGATACCTTCGAAAGGAACTTTTGTCAGCGCTGATCATACAAAAGAGTCCCCGACGATAGGCGCTACGGTGGGCAAGTACGTGAAATATTTTTTCGTGGTCCTCTGCTTTGGTGTGAGCATTGGGTATCTTTTCACACGGAGCAGAGACATTGGTATTGGTGCGATAATTGTTGCCGTGTATGCTGGGCTTTTCTACATCTGGCGAAAAACTCAACCTCCGAAATACAAAGACCGCTACCCGATCATCCACTATCGCGGCCATCCAGCACGGAAAAAGAAGTCTCCGGCGAAATTTTTTCGTTAGTAAGCAGCGCCGAGACCAGGCCCTCCCTGTTCCCGGCTCACTGCGTGACTATTCAGATCCAGACTTACTTATGCTCCATCGCATGCATCGCCACGGTGCTATGCGCAAATGACCCACCAGCTCGTAATGCCATTGCGACAAAGATACTCTCTGCGACTTCCTGTTCCGTCGCTCCTGCTGCGATCGCTTTCTTGGTGTGAACATCAATGCAGTAGGGACACTGGGTAACATGTCCAACCGCAACGGCGATCAATTCTTTCGTCTTCACATTCAGTGCGCCTTCTTCAAACGCTTTCTTGTCGAATTCGACAAAAGCCTTGAACGTGTCCGGCTTGAGATCGCGCAGTTTCTTGAGGTCCTTCATTCCATCAGCGGGGTAAAAGTGATCGGCCATAAGTGATTCTCCTTTCTTGCTCACATGTATTCCGTTTCACGTATCACGTTCTACGCCTCACGCAACCTGTGTCACGGTTGTCGTTACTGCTGTGTTCTCCGTACAAGCATTTCCTTCTCCGAGATAGTGGTTAAGGGAAAAGCTTGTGGTGAGCCGTCGCCCTTTAAAGAAAAACGGGATACATAAGTCCTTTTTTCATGATAAAAAGGACTTATGTACTCCAGACTGTTAGACGTCCAGCGGCAGAAAAGTTTCTTTCTCTTTGGTCCACGTGGTGTGGGAAAAACCGCGTGGCTGAAACAGACTTTTCCCGAGGGGCTCTACCTCGACTTACTCGATTCCGAGTTGCATCTGCGACTGGTGGCCTCCCCGCGACGACTCGACGACTTGATTCCACGCGGTTTTTCCGGCTGGGTGATTCTCGATGAGGTCCAACGTGTTCCGGAGATCCTCAATGAAGTGCATCGCTTGATCGAAAGTCGGCGGCTACGCTTTATTCTCACGGGGTCGAGTGCGCGTAAGCTGCGGCGGCGAGGGGTCAACCTCCTGGCTGGGCGTGCGCTCACGCGCTTTATGCATCCGCTCACCGCCACCGAACTGGGAAACGATTTTCAACTGAAACACTCCCTTCAGTTTGGTTGTTTACCAGTAGTGTACACGGAACCAAATCCTAAAGCCTATCTTTCCAGTTACGTCACGACTTATCTCCGCGAGGAAGTGCAGCAAGAAGGACTCCTGCGCAACCTTGGCGCATTTACCCGCTTCTTGGAAGCGGCCTCGTTCTCGCAAGCGGCGGTTCTCAACATGACCGGTGTCGCACGAGAGTGTGGTGTCGAGCGGAAAGTAGTGGAAGACTACTTCACGACCCTGGAGGACCTGCTGCTGGCCGTACGTATCCCTGTGTTCTCTCGTCGTGCCAAACGGCGAGTGAGCACGCATCCGAAGTTTTTCCTATTCGATGCGGGGGTGTTCAATATCCTCCGTCCGCGCGGACCGCTCGATGCCGAGTCGGAAATTGCCGGGCCGGCATTGGAGACACTGCTCCTTCAGCATCTCCGTGCGCTAAACGATTACTACGAGTTAGGCTATCAGATTTTTTTCTGGCGCACGGCGACCAATGTCGAAGTGGACTTTGTCTTGTATGGCGAGCGCGGCTTATTAGCTATCGAAGTGAAACATTCCGCCCGGGTGCGTGACGAAGATTTCCAAGGACTTCGTGTGTTTCTCGCGGACTATCCACAGGCGAAGGCTTTTCTCTTGTATACCGGCTCTCGGAGTTGGCATGAGCGAGGAGTGGAAGTGATGAACTTCGCCACTGCGGTTCAGCGCTTGCCCCGCATACTGCGGGGCGAGAAAGCGCCAAGGGAATCATAAGCATCCTCCGTGCGAAAACCGTCTGCAGCCTGATCCGCCGGAAACGCTTCGCTTATTCCGGCCTACACTCTGCGTCTCGTCAAGCACATGCAAACCGCTGTAGGATGAGTTGTACGAACCTTGCACTCTGTCAACGAGGGTGGTACGACGCAAGCAAAAGGTCGACGAGAAAAACAAAGGAGGACGTATGAGCACTCAAGTATCACAAGAAGAGCACGATGCTCGTGTTGCGCGCTTTGGGGATCTCAAGCCGATCGACTACGCGAGCTTTATCAAGAACTACAAACCTGATGGCACCCAAGGGTATGCGCTGATTGGTCGTGCGGGAAGAACTACCCCTGCGATCAGTGGAGAACATGGCTTCACTATGGCGGTTAATAAAGTCAGCCCTGGTAAAGGAGCGCCGCTCCATTGCCACCCCAAACCGGAAGTGTTCGTTGTACTTTCTGGGACATGTTCGTTTTTCTGGGGCAATAAAGGTGAGAACGAAGTGACCCTTAGTCAGTGGGATACGATTTCTTTTCCCGCAGGAACGATGGAAGGATTCCGTAACGTCGGAAACGAAGAGGCCACATTGTTAGTGGTGTTAAGTGGTTCGGAGATTGGTGAAGTGACGTTTGAGAAGCGGTGAAGTGGTCAGTTATTAGTTGTCAGTTATTAGTTATCAGCGGCGTAATCAAAGCGCGAAAAGAAGGGCTAGGGCTGGGAGGGAGCGACTATAGGTTTCCCACCTGATAATGATGCGCGTCCACCCTTCGACAAGCTCAGGATGGACGGGACAGGGAGTGAACGCGTTGAGCTTTTTCCGTTCATGCTGAGCCTGTCGAAGCATGATCCGCATTCACTAAGAACATCCATTTAGGCAACCTATAGCTCCTAACCCCTAATCCCCCCCAGCCCCTAGCCCCTTGTTCCCGGCCTCTAGCCCCACACCGTGTCTTTTCCTATAATCCGCCCCGCCACACTCGGAGGGGTAACTATGGATTTCGATTACTCGCCACAAGAAGAGTCGTTTCGTCAAGAGTTGCGTGCGTGGCTGAAGGCCAATCTGCCCGCAGAGTATGACCCAGAAACATTTGAGCGGCTTGATGAGCAGGAGCAATTCAAGATCCGCCTCAAGTGGCAACAGAAGTTGCATGCCGCGAATTTAGTTGGCGTGCACTGGCCGAAAGAATACGGTGGCCGTGGCGCAACCATCATTGAGCAGGCGATCTATCAACAAGAAATGTCGCGCGTGCGGGCTCCTGGTATCGCCAATCCGATGGGGATTTCGCTGGTCGGTCCGACCTTGATGCACTGGGGCACCGAAGAGCAGAAGAAACGCTACATTCCCAAGATTCTCAGTGCCGAGGAGATTTGGTGCCAGGGGTATTCTGAACCTGGTTCAGGGTCAGATCTTGCCTCGCTGCAAACACGGGCGGTCGAAGATGGCGATTCCTTTGTCGTCAACGGACAGAAAGTGTGGACCAGCTATGCCCATCAGGCAAACCGCTGCATCCTCGTTGTTCGCACCGACCCTGATGCACCAAAACACAAAGGTCTGTCCTATCTCTTAGTCGATATGAAATCACCTGGTGTGACTGTGCGACCACTGGTGCAAATCACCGGCGATTCGGAATTCAACGAAGTATTCTTTGAAGATGTACGCGTGCCCAAGGCCAATATCGTCGGTGAGAAGAACCAAGGTTGGCAAGTGGCGGTGACCACACTGATGTTCGAGCGGGTGAATTTCAGCATTATTTATCAGATCGGGCCGATGCTGCAGAAATTAGGAGAACTGGCTAAACGCTTACGGGTGAATGGTCACACTGCGGCTGAAGATCCTGCGGTACGACAGAAACTCGCGCAGTTTGCGATTGACGAGCAAGCCATCAAGCTCAATGGCTTTCGTCAGTTGACACGACAACTCAAAGGCGACCCGCCGGGTCCAGAAGGGTCGATTGGTAAACTCGCTTCGAGTGAGTTGTACGGACGTATTGCGCAGTTTGCGGTGGAACTGCTAGGACCGTACAGCCAGATGGCGCTGGGAGAACTGCACGGTGTTGATGGCGGCTACTGGTCGCAACGAGCGCTGGCCTCACGTTTGTACACGATTGCTGGTGGGACGTCAGAAGTGATGCGCAATATCGTTGGTGATCGTGTGCTGGCGCTGCCAAAGGGGTAGAAAAGCATTCAGCACTCAGCTATCAGCGATCAGCAAGACTAGGGAAGAGTTGAGCGTATGATTTTTTGGCTGAACGCTGACTGCTGAGAGCTGACAGCCGTCCGAAGGAGGAATCATGAATTTCGGTTTCACAGAAGATCAAGAAGCACTGCGCGACGCAACGCGCAAATTTCTCGATAACGAATGTCCGACGACGTTTGTGCGCAAAATGATGGCTGATGATACCGCGCATGCGACTGAGCTATGGAAAAAAATTGCTCAGCTTGGTTGGCTGGGGATCATTGTGCCAGAGGACTTTGGCGGCAGTGGTGGAAGCTTTCTTGATCTCGTCGTGATTCTTGAAGAAGCAGGGAAGTCGCTTCTTCCGGGGCCGTTCTTTACGACTGCACTGTTGGGGACAACAACGCTCTTAGCGGGCGGCTCAGCCAGCCAGAAAGAAACTCTTCTGCCGAAGATTGTTGAAGGCAATCATATTGTGACATTAGCGTTAGCCGAAAAGAGTGGACGTTATGATGCGGCTGGCGTCGCCCTTACGGCCAAAGCGAAAGGCAATGACTTCGTCCTCTCAGGTGAGAAGATGTTTGTTCCTGACGCCCATGTCGCTGATCAGATTATTGTTGCCGCACGCACTGGTGGCAATGGCGAGGATGGTATCACCTTGTTTCTTGTTGACGCGAAGTCTCCCGGCGTAACAACGACACAGCTGAAAACCGTCGATATGACCCGCCGTCAGTGTCATGTGACGTTACAAGATGTTGGGGTATCGCGGGCCAACGTGCTTGGTGAAGTAGGGAAGAGCTGGCCAGTGTTGCGTCGCGTGCTCGACCAAGCGATGGCTGGGCTGTGTGCTGAGATGATCGGTACCGGGCAACAGGCCCTTGATATGGCCGTGAGCTACGCCAAAGAACGAGTACAGTTCGGCAAACCGATTGGTAGTTTCCAGGCGGTCAAGCATAAGTGCGTTGATATGATGGTGCTCGTGGAGAATGCACGGTCTCTGACCTACTATGCGGCGTGGACGGTCGATGAGAACGTAGCCGAAGCCAAACAAGCCGTGCCAATGGCAAAGGCGTATTGCAGCGACATGGGCAAAACCGTGACCAGTGAAGCAATTCAAGTACATGGTGGTATCGGCTTTACTTGGGAGCACGATATGCATCTATTCTATCGTCGTGCTCTGGCTGGTGAAGCGGCATTCGGTAGTGCGCCAGTGCATCGTGAAGTGGTGGCGCAGACGCTAAATCTATAGTTATCGGTTTTCGGTTGTCAGCGTAGCAAGAAACAGTGAAGAGTTAAGAGTTAAGAGTGTCAGGAGAGAAAAATACTTTCCTATTTTCTTCTTCAATTCTTCACTCTTCACTTTTAACTCTTAACTGATTTCCCTTACTGATAACTGACAACTATCATGACTCCCTCCCTCATCCTCCACGGCGGGGCCGGTTCCCCAGACCCAACACAGCACGAAGAGCGCGCGCGCGGTCTCCGTCGTGCCTTCGATGTAGCCTGGACAATTCTCCAGCAGGGTGGATCAGCCCTCGACGCTGTTGTTCAAGCTGTTGTCGAGTTAGAGAACAACCCAGTCTTCAATGCTGGTGTGGGCGCGTGTTTGACCGCAGAGGGAACGGTTGAGCTCGATGCCTCACTCATGGAAGGGACGACCTTTCAGGCTGGAGCTGTTGGTGGGGTGCGTACCGTTCGCAATCCGATTCTGTTGGCGAAAGCAGCGATGGAATCGCAACGTCATGTCTTTTTGGTTGGTGACGGAGCAGAACGTTTCGCTCGTGAACATAGCTTTCCTCTTACTCAGCAGAACGAACTGATTACGCCTCACCAGCGACAACCCTGGCAGCAAGGCCAACAAGGCTCACCTGGAACTGTTGGTGCGGTTGCACGGGATCGTCATGGACACCTTGCCTCTGCGACGTCAACCGGTGGCATGAGTAATAAACTCCCTGGCCGTATTGGCGATTCTGCAATCGTTGGTGCCGGAACCTATGCGGACGACAATCTTGGTGCTGCCTCGGCAACAGGGAAGGGTGAATCGATTATTCGCACGACCCTGACTCGTACGGCTGTTGAGTTGTTGCGAGATGGTCGAGATCCTCAACGGGTAGCATCGCAAGCGATCGCGTTGTTAGAAAAACGCACTCAAAGTGAAGCTGGTCTTATTCTCGTTGATTCGCTTGGTCGCATTGGCTACGCGCACAACGCACCCGTGATGAGCGTGGCATTGTTAGAGCAGGGCAACTCGATAATTCGAGAGTGAATCGGAGAACCGGGGAATCGGAGACACGGTGAGAAGCGAAAAGTTTCGTATTCTCCGATTCCCCGATTCGCCGGTTCTTTTCTCTGTCTTGTGCTCTGGCATTCTGAGCCGCAGTATGTCACAAATGATCTCGGTTCTCTTAATTCACCCGAATTCTTATTTAAGGAGGGTTTCCCATGGCCAAAACGAGTGGCAATGATCTGGTTGTGAAATCGCTGAAGGATGAAGGCGTGGATACCGTCTTCTATCTGACCGGCGGTCCGATGGTTGATGTGGCAACGCGTTGTATCGAAATTGGCTTCCGTTCGGTTGACGTGCGGCACGAACAAGCCGCAGCAATGGCTGCGCATTCATATAGCCGCGTGCTCGGCAAACCTGGGGTCTGTTTTGCCGCCTCTGGTCCTGGGGCGACCAACTTGATCACCGGAGTTGGCAATGCCTTTCTTGATGCCGTGCCAGTGGTAGCCCTTGGTGGTGCCAGTGCGCTGTCACAAGCTGGTATGGGCGCGTTCCAAGAAATGGATCAGGTCGGCATGTTCAAGCCGATTACCAAATGGTCAGAACGGGTGATGGATGTGCGCCGCGTGCCTGAGATCATCAATAAAGCCTTTCGTGTTGCGACCAGCGGTCAACCTGGACCAGTGTATATCGATCTTCCTGGTGATGTGTTGTATCGGGAGGTCGATGAAAATGAGGTCCTGTTTCCCAAACGACCACACAGCGTACCACGCGTTTCCGGCGATCCCGATCTTGTGAAGAAAGCGATTGCGATACTAAAAGACGCCAAACGGCCAGTGGTGGTGACCGGGACAGGTATTATCTGGTCGAAAGCGATGGCTGAACTCAGAGAATTCGTTGAACTCTCCGGCATTCCGTTCTACACCACACCACAGGGTCGTGGTGTGATCGAAGAAGATCACAAACTGAGCTTCTTAGGTGCCCGCAACCAAGCCTGGAAAGAAGCCGATGTCGTGCTCTTCGTTGGGACGCGCTTAAACTTCATCGTCGGATTTGGTCTTGCGCCGCGCTGGGCAGAAGATGTGAAAGTCATCCAAGTCGATATTAGCGATGAAGAAATTGGTCGCAATCGTCCAGTCGACGTGGGTATCGTCGGTGATGCCAAGATGGTGTTGCAACAGTTAACGAAAGAAGGGCGTGATGCATTCCACGGGCGCAAGGAATTGGCGTGGATCGACACGCTGCGTGGGTACGACAAACGCGCGAATGACAAGGCTCAGGCGCTCCTCAATAGTGATGCGATGCCGATTCATCCATTGCGACTCTGCAAAGAAGTTCGCGACTTTATGGACCGTGACGCTATAGTTGTGGTCGATGGTCACGAGATTCTCAACTTCGCTCGCCAATCAGTACCAACCCATGCACCTGGCCATCGTGTGAACGCTGGTCCGAATGGTTGTATGGGAGTTGCCGTACCATTCGGTCTTGGTGCGAAAGTCGCCAAGCCCAACACGCAAGTGATCGTGCTGAGTGGTGATGGTTCGTTTGGCATGAACGGCATGGAAATCGACACTATGGTACGACAAAACATCCCGGCGCTCATTGTTGTCAGCAACAATGGTGGCTGGGCAGGACAAGGGGTGATGAACGCTGGTCGTGACCTTGGCTATAGCCGCTACGACAAGATGGCGGAAGTTTTTGGTGCGTATGGAGAGTATGTCGATAAACCGCAAGATATTCGTCCAGCGCTTGAACGTGCGGCCAAGTCAGGCAAACCGGCAGTGGTAAACGTTATCACCGATCCGAAAGCACGCTCGTCGACGGTGTCGTTTGCTGCGTATCGGGCGATTTAGTAGTACGTTCCGACGGCTTTAGGTCATTGCGAGGAGTGAAGCGACGAAGCAATCTCGTTCCTTCCACCCCTCCCCCGAGATTGCTTCGCTTCGCTCGCAATGACATTTTACTGGTAAACGGACAGAGCCCTTACACAAACTGTAGAAGACAGAGCTCAACGCCCAATGCCTGACGTAACCCCTCCCCCCAAAATTCCCCCTGCAGTTCTGCGGGAGCTCTATCAACACACCTGGTATCACAACCTCAAAATCCCGCTGTTCTATGCGATGATCGTGAGCGCAGGGTGCGTCGCCTGGAATACCGAGCATACCTGGGTGCGTTGGCTCATGTATGCAGGGATCGGCTATTTGTGGATGAGTATCGTGACCTTCATGCACGACTGCACACATAGTGTGCTGTTTAAGAAGCGCTGGAAGAACTGGGCGTTTGGCATTTTTTCTACGCTGCCCATCATCGTTACCTTTATCTCGTTCAAAGAAGATCACTTGGAGCACCATCGCTATAATCGCACCTTCAAAGATCCTGACGCTTTCACTATGGGAAAACGCGGACTCGGCGATTTTGCCCTCTTTTATGCCTATCTTGTGATTGGTGGAATTCTGACGATCCTGCAGTTCAACTTCATTGATCCTGCCCAACAATTTCGTGGTCGGCGGCTACTGATCCATCTTTTTGAATTGTCTCTCCGGGTCGTGGTGTATACTGGTCTGATTCTGTGGACCGCACAACACGGCCTCCTTGGCAAATTCCTGCGCCTGTGGCTGATTCCTGGCTATATCTTTTCCCTCTTGAACAGCGTGCGCTTCATTGCTGAGCATTATGAAACTCCCTGGGATGCTGGACAACTTGCCGGGACCCGCACGATTATCAGTAACCAGGTAAACAGCTTCTTCTGGAACAATATCAATTACCATATTGGTCACCACGTGTATCCCGGAGTGCCGTGGTACAACCTGCAAAAGCTGCACAAAGAGTTATTGCCAGAAATCGTCCGACAGCAAGCTGTAGTCGATCGCAGCTATTTTGCCGTTTTTTTCGAGGCATGCAGGAAAGGACCGGAATCCGTTGAGAGAAACGCCGAGATGCTCGTCCGGCGCCATGAGCGAAGCACTTCCTCTGCCACCGCGGTATAATTTCTCCCGGCGTCCCTCGTCTGCTCTCGGTTGGTAGTTCCCGCTGCTGTCTTTTGCTGCTCACAAGTTGTAAACTGAGGGAAAAGTAGAGCATGAGTGCATGAAGAACCTTGGTACGACCGCGCGAATCTTGATTGTCCTTGCGCTCTTGCTTACGGTCCGAGTCGCATATCTCACATGGCAGCGTTCTCTTATTCCAGATCTCCGTCCTGCATCCGTCCCGCTCCTTCCGCTCCAACGCGCGTCGACGGATTTTCTCCAACAATTCTCTGCAGCGTTCGCTTTACAGGTTGCCGTCCTCTGGACTGATACCTCCCGCTCTCCTCTCAGCCTCGTGCATGCCTTTCGGCAAATGGGCATTCCCTTTTTCATTACTGTAGACCTTGATCAGGCTGTGCAACATCGGCACCTCGTCATTTTCCCGGATATTGACGCCACAACGTTCTCTGAGGCGCAAGCCCAGCAACTACTGGCCTATGTCGAGAATGGTGGAACGATCTTCGCACAAAATGTGTTTTGGGGGGTATTCAAACCGATCTTCGGTTTCTATCAATTCCTCCCCTTGCAGACGCGCCAGCGCGTGACGTTCAGTGGGCACGACCCGATCTTGCGCTACCTTGATCGTCCCGAAGAAAAAGAAGTGTGGTTGAAAGGTCGCAAAGTAGAGGACGCCTTCTGGACGCATGGCTACCTCTCCGACAAGAGTTCCGAAATTCTGGCTCACTTTGATGACGGCACTCCTGCGCTGTTAGGAAAAAGTGTAGGGAAGGGGCGAGTATATCTCTGTGGGGTCAACCTTGACGATGTGATTCTCCGCAATCAAACCAACCGTGATTTTGATGCACATCGTCACTACGTGAACGGATTTGAACCGGGAACCGATGTCTGGCTGCTCTTATTACGGGCCTGGTATGAAACGTCTATTGCTGACTGGATTCGCGTCGCTACGATGCCTCATGGTCAGCGGTCGGTTATTCTCTTATCTCACAATGTTGATTGGGAGAAGGCGGTGCGTGGGGCAACACAGTTTGCTGCGATGGAGAAGCAACGTGGCATAGCGAGCACTTTTTTCATTCAAACGAAGTACGTGAATGATGGGACCAGTTGGGGATTTTTCTCCGGTAAGAATCTTGATCACATTCGGCAGCTCAAAATCGATGGTTTTGAACTTGGCAGTCACTCTGTCGTCCATCCGCATATCTTCCACATGTTTCCGGTTGGAACAGGCGAGGAGACGTTTGCCACGTATCGGCCATACGCAAAAAGTGCCAGGCGCGGACTTGGGGGCACTGTATTTGGTGAAGTCCGGGTCAGTAAAGAACTCCTTGATGGTGAAGTTCCGCAACAGCGCACACGTACATTCCGCGCGGCACATTTGCATGTACCGCCCTCACTGCCGGAAGTCCTGCAGCGTAGCGGCTATGAGTTTGATTCGTCATTTACGACTGGAGAAGTCCTCACTAACTTTCCGTACGCGCTTCCCCTTGAGCTTGGGTTTGCGGAAGACAGCGGAATCTATGAGTTTCCGATCGCTCTTGAAGACGTTGACAAGCAGCAACTTGCTGACCTAACAACGACCGCGCTTGAGGTGATTCGTGCGAATGACGATAACGGAGCGCCGACGGGAATCATGATTGATCCTGATGACCCGCAGCGGAACTTTCCTGTCGAAGAGACTATTTTACGGTCACTGCCAAAAGGCATAACGGTCTCTACGGTGGAGAACTTCGCTCAATTTTGGCGGGCCCGTGATCGCTTGTGGTGGCGTGTTGATGTGACGGAAGAGCCCCAGACGATTTTGTTAACGGTCAAAGCAGAAGAGGAAGTGCGTGGATTGACTTTTGAGTTTGCACGCTGGATTGAGGCGGTTATGGGGGAAGCAAAACTGTCGGCTGAGAACCGGCAAGTGGTTTTTCCTCTGTCACCTGCTGCACAGCAGGTGACAGTCCAGCTACGATACGTGTCGGGGTTGTAAAGAAAGGAGCACGCTCCGATTACGCAAATACCTCTTTCACTGAGAGTGTGAAACCTGCCAGCACCCGTGATCGTATCGTGTCCTTTCCGGTGTAGACTTTCCCACGTCCGAAGCGTTTGCTTGACAAGTGATACAGTGTCACTTCGCGTCGTTTCGTATCGACGATCCAATACTCCTCGACGCCGTTCTCTTCGTAGATTGCTTTTTTCTCCGTGCGATCTCTATGCGCTGTTGCCGGTGAAAGAATTTCTATCGCGAGGCTGGGTACGATACGGATAAATTTGCCCTCTTGTGGCTCTGGCCCGGCAGCAAAACGTTCTGCAGCAATAAAGGAAATATCTGGTTCGACAGTATCGCCAGAGGGTAAATCGTAACCTGTACTGGAACCTAAAACGATTCCCAATTTGTGAGTGCGAACAAATGTTCCGAGAGGTATGTGGATGTTAGATTCTACTGATCCATGTGGCCAGGCGGCAGGCGGATTCATGACAATTCTTCTTCGTAGCAACTCGTAGTGGTTGATGTCTGATGAAGGTCGTTCATCCAACCAGCGCTTGAATTCTTCTTGTGTGAAGATCTCGGTCGAAATGAAAGCAGTCTCGGTGGGCATGAGATGAACTGTAGTTAATTTGTTGGCTAAAGGGAAGGGGAAAAAGAAAAGGGCAGGTTGCGTAAGAAGCCTGCCCTTTTGCAGATAACGTTGCTCGTGCGCACAGCACACGCTACAGAAAGCTTAACTCTGTGCTGCGCGAATCAACGGCTCTAATTCGCCTTTGGCGTGCATCTCGCGCACGATGTCGCAGCCACCGACAAACTCACCGTTAATATACAGCTGAGGAATCGTCGGCCAATTGGAGTAGCGTTTGATCCCGTCACGGATCTCGGGGTTGTCGAGCACGTTCAAGCTGGCGTACTCAACCTGGTACGAATCCAATACCTGGATGGTGGCAGCGGAGAAGCCACACATCGGGAAATCCGGGGTTCCCTTCATGTACAGCATGATCTTATGTTGTTTTACCTGCTCGTCGATCTTCTTAAGAACGTCTTCTGCCATGGGTGACTCCTTCTCCTTAACGGGGTTTACGGGTTTGAATGTTGACGACTTGGGAGGCCTGTTCTTGTTGTAATTCTTCCGGGGTAAGCGTGGTCAAGGCGAGTGCGTGAATGCGTTGCACCATCGCGTCTTGTAAAGCACCGTAGACCATGCGGTGTCGATTGACTTTAGTCTTGCCGACGAATGAAGGGGAAACGACGAAAGCTTCGTAGTGATCGCCGCCACCAGTGGTATCGCGCACTTGCACCTGCGCGTCAGGAATCGCTTGCGTAATGAGTGAGTGAATCTCTTCGGCTGTGATTGGAGCAGCCATGCTTTTGTATCCTCGCCAGTGTTCTTGGACCTTATGAGTCCACAATATAGCGACAGTACAAAGGTGCTGCAAGCCAGAAATAAAAAAGGGAGAAAAGAGTCTAGGAGTCAAAAACAGGGAGTTTTTTGTTTGTTCTTTTTTTGACTCCTAGACTCCTAGACTCCTAGACTCTTTCAGACTCTCAGACTCCTAGACTCTTTTATCGTTATTTCTTCTTCATTTCCCCGCCACAACACTTAATGGTTCCGTTACCGCCCTTCGTGACGATAACCTGCGAGTTGCATTTCTCGCAGAGATACATTTTGCCGATTTGGTTTGCCATGGGATTTCCCTCCTGTAGAAAATGACTACTGTCCAACAAACGTGGGCTTCTTTTTGCCCAGAAATGCGCGAACTCCTTCTGCTCGATCCTGGGTGGTTTGCAGCAATGCATACAAATCTTCTTCTAAGCGCAGACCCTGATCTAGGGTGAGATCCATCGCTTTGTGCACGGCTTCTTTACCCAGACGTAGAGCAATGGGTCCTTTCTCTAGCAGATTTTGTACTACCTCATCAACACGGGTTGTGAACGTCGACGCTGGAACAGCGGTGGTCACTAACCCAATCCGTTGTGCTTCCTGGGCATCGATACTTTCACCGAGCAAAATTAATTCGAGCGCTTTGGCTTGACCTACAAGCCGTGGTAAGCGCTGCGTACCGCCACCGAACGGTATGAGTCCTTGCGCAATGTGTGGCAGAGCAAAACGTGCACTTTCTATTGCCACTCGTAGATCGCAAGCTAGCGCGAGTTCTAAGCCGACTCCTAGCGCATCACCGTTAAGAGCAGCCAGTGTAGGCTTGGTGATTGCCGCGAGAGCTTCGACGCAACGTAACTCGCCAAACTGCGCTTGAATGTCTTGTGCTGTAGCAGTTCCGGTTTTGTCGGTTGTGTACTCAAGTCCAAGACAAAAACTCGTACCGTTCCCAGTGAGAACAACAAGCTCAACAGTGTCGTCATCTTCGGCTGTCTGACAGAAAGCGGTTAACTCTGCGGCCATGTCTGGCGTGAGTCTATTCCCGGAAGCGGGGCGGCAGAGCTGAATCCACGCGACTTTACCGCGTTGTTGGTAGGTGAGATTGGAAGACAATGGTACAGCCGTATGTTTGTAGGGGCGCACGGCCGTGCGCCCCTACGGGGAATTATTCCGTAAACTGGGCTTTCAACTCTTTCTTGAGAATCTTGCCCAATGGGTTCTTGGGTAACGCATCAACAAAGCGAATGATCTCGGGCTTCTTGAAACTGGCGAGCCGTTGCTTACAGAAGTCAGAAAGTTCACCGTCTGATGCGGTTTTGCCAGGACGTAACGCGACAAACGCGGCGATCTTTTGTCCCCAGTCAACGTCAGGAACACCGATCACTGCCGCTTCATCAACCGAAGGATGAGCGTGCAACACTGCTTCGATCTCCGCTGGAGCAATGTTCTCACCACCGCGAATAATAATGTCGTCTTTACGGCCAACGAGATACACATAGCCATCTTCATCGAGATAGCCCATGTCGCGCGTATGGAGCCAGCCATCAGCATCCAGCAACGCAGCAGTGGCGCTTTCCTGACCAGCGTAGCCTTTCATGACGCGTGGCGTGCGAATGACGACTTCCCCAATCTCATTGGCTGGCATCTGCTTGTTGTCGTCATCCAACACTTGCACTTCCACGTCCGGCAACGGCAGACCCACAGACGTGAGACGTTTGAGATTACGCTCCACTTCGGCTGGTGGACCATCGAGGCGATGATCAGCAGGACCAAGCACGGTGAGAGTCGAGGTCGTTTCAGTTTGTCCGAAGGCATTGACAAAGCCGGTCCCTGGCGGGAAGGACTCAATCGCTTTGCGAATCACCGGGAACGGCATTGGTGCGCCACCATACGAGAGGTTCTGCAGGCTCGACATGTCATATTTCGAGAACTCAGGATGATCGATGAGCTGCTTCATCATCGTCGGGACGACGAACGCATGCGTGATCTTTTCTTTGTGGACCGCCTCTAGCCATTCTTTGGTATCAAACTGTTTGAGGACGACGATCTTCCGGCCTGCCCAGATCGCAGTCATGATGTTGGCTGTACCAGCGATGTGATACAGCGGGGCGCACAGCAGTGAGGTCCCGCGATCGCTGCCATCGGCCATTTCAACTGTGCCGACGACATAGTTGGTGAAATCACCATACGTGAGCATGACGCCTTTCGGCAGCGAGGTCGTGCCACTGGTATACATGAGAATCGTCACGTCACTCTCGTCGACTTCAGCATCATCAATATCTGGCGAACCATCGTCCACCAGTTTCTCGAAATCCAACATGCCGGGTGAGGACCCCTCCATCGCCACGTAGTGCTTCACACTGGTGAACTTGGGCTGGAGTTGCTTAATTTGGTCAACATAGCGAGAGCCAACGAACAGCACCTTCACATCGGCGGCGGTGACCATATACTCAATTTCCGGCTGCTTAGCGCGGTAATTGAGCGGCACGAACGTCCCACCCAACGTTGCCGTTGCATAGTAGGTCTCAATGAATTGATTGGAATTGGTCTGTAGTGCTGCTACGCGGTCGCCTGGCTTTACCCCAAGGGCTTGCAGACTCGTTGCTAACCGTCGCACGCGTTCGAGAGCGCTTGCATAGGTCAAGCGCGTGCCTTCAAAAACGATGAGTTCCTGATCCGGAAACATCATGCCAGGAATACTCAGAAAGTTCGCTGTATTCATTGCCGCTCCTTACAACAAAGTATCAATTGCACCGTCTGCTATGTGTTTTTAGCAAGAACTACAAATCTGTCTATTGTGCGAGCCGGGCGAAGAGACGTTTCTCTAACAAAAGACCGTCAGCCAAGGACACGTCCGCTCCCTGACGAATCGCTCGCTTGGCCAGCATCAACGCCTTGGGATCATATTTCGCAAGTGTGTACGCTAGAGTTTTGGCTGCCGTCAAGAGGGTAGCCCGAGGGACAACACGGTTGGCCAGACCGATATTTCGTGCTTCTTCAGCCGTGACTCTTTTCCCGGTCAAAACCATATCGAGCGCACGTCCGAGACCAATGGCACGCGGAGCAGTCTGTGTCCCGCCGACACCCGGAATCATGCCTAACCCCGTCTCAGGTAAGAAGAAAATGGTATCGTCAGCGGCGATGGTAATATCACAGAGGAGAGCCATTTCCATACCACCACCGACGGTAAAGCCATGCACTGCCGCGATAGTTGGTTGCGGCAGACTCAGTAACGTTCCCCACACATTGCGACGCCAGCGAATCTCGCGCGCTTTGGTTGGTGACGGCGCCGAACCAAATTCCGACACATCGCCACCCGTAGAAAAGGCCGGTCCCTCACCGCGCAGGATCATGACACGGACTTCGGGATCATCACGCACTGCACAAAGAATCTCGTAGAGATCGTCACGCATCTCAACGTTGTAGGCGTTAAGCATCTTTGGGCGATTGAGCGAGACCATCGCGAGCGGACCGTCTTTTTCGTATATGACTGCGGGCATAAAAAAGTAGTCAGTAGAAAAAGTTGTAGGCCGGGATAAGGCCACAGGCCGTTCCCGGATTTTCTATTGCCGGAAACGCTTTGCTTATTCCGGCCTACTTTCTATTAAACCTTAAACCTTGAACTTTGAACTTTGAACTTAATCTCCCCCCCCCCCACAATCGCCATCTCCACTGTCATGCGACCAATCTCCTCGACAGAAGTCTTCATCAGATCGCCATCAAGAACAGCCAGATCCGCAACCATGCCTGGCATAATCTTCCCTTTATAACTTTCTTCAAAACTGAGCCAGGCACCGGCACTGGTAAAGAGCGCCAGGGCTTCGTTGATGGGCAGTTGTTCGTGTTCATTAAGCACCTTGCCCTCTTGTGTCTTCCGCGTCATGGCGGTTTGTAAGCTCATCAGTGGAGAGAGTGGCGCAATAGGACAATCGGAGCTACCAGCCACCGGAACGCCAGCCGTCAGTAAGCTCTTGGCTCGGTACAACCAATCATGCTGTTCTGTGGGAATTTCAGAGCGATATTTCTCACCATAAAAGTGCAGAAACCCAGGTTGCGTGACCACCGCAGTGCCAGTTTCGACCAACTTCTCGATAAACGGTGGTGGGCACAGTGCGCAATGTTCAAGGCGATGGCGATGTCCGGTGCGCGGTTGGCGTTGCAACGCGGAGCTGATGGCTGCAAGCGCGGCGCAGATCGGTCCTTCTTCAACTGCATGGAAAGCAACCTGAAATCCATGCTGATGTGCTTGCCAGACTATCTCATTAAGTTGTTCAACTGGCGGATATATTTCTCCGCCACCTTCATGCAGCATGATCTTTATGCTGCCTATACGCACTCGATCATCACCAGAAAAGGGCTGTACCTGTTGCGCAAGTAGATCAGATAAGGAATCGCTGCCAATCATAACCGTTGCCCGCGATTGCAGAATGCCCTCAGCATGCAGACGCTGAAACAACGCGTAATCTTCTAAGGTGTTGCCAGCACTGGCATCATGAAACGATGTGATGCCATGCTGCAGCAATTGCTCACTTGCCTGCCGCACTGCGGCCATGAATTCAGCCTCTGACAACGGCGGAATAACCGTTCGCAAATACTTCTCTAGTTCGTAGACCACACCGGTCGGTTCATTGCTGGTCGGGTCGCGTTCGACAATGCCACCTGCGGGTGGTGCAAACGAGCGATCAATCCCTGCTTGTTGCAATGCCGCACTATTTAATACTGCTGCATGCCCGGTGCGATGGCGCAGAATGATGGGTTGGGTCGTCGAAATGGTATCAAGATCCTGTCGCGTCGGGTGACGTTTCTCTCTCAGGAAGAACTCGTCATAACTGTAGCCACGCAGCCACTGACCTGGAGCTAAACGAGAGAGTCCCGTCTTCAGGAGTACCTGCACGTCTGCAACTGACCGTGCTGAGGTGACATCAACGCCACAGATTCGACTCGCCCAGGAAAATAAATGCAAATGTGGGTCGATAAAACCCGGAATGACCGTCTTGCCAGCACAAGAAATCTTTTGAGTGCGTGAAGAGGCAAGGATGCGCAGGTCGCGTTCTCTGCCGATTGAGAGAATCTTCCCATCGGCAATCGCAACCGCTTCAGCAGTCGGGCGGGTTAACGAAAGAGTAAGAATACGTCCTCCGTAGAGGAGGAGGTCAGCGGTGGGCATAGTAGAAAGCCAAAAACAGTAGGGGCGCACGGCCGTGCGCCCCTACATTAACTGACAACTGACGACTGAAAACTGGATACTCTTAATCCGACGACGGCAACGGCTTCGCTTCTTTCAACTGCATGTCTTTATCACAGCAATTGAGTTCGCCAGTGCCGGGCTTATTGCACAGCACTTCCGTGCCGCAGCTTTCGCAGAAATAGCGTTTGCCAAGTTGAGCCATAGTTTCCTCCTGAATGCGACTCGGTCTCTACCGAGAGAACGGTAACGTTGTTACTTCCGCTATCATGGGCGTTCCAGGGCTGTCAATCCGTAGTTGCGTACCAGGTGTGAGATGCTCGCGTCGCACATACCCGAGCGCGATCGGATGTCCAAACCGTGGCGAGTGCACTGCACTGGTGACCCAGCCCACTTCTTGAGCGTCATGAAAAAGTTTGGTGCCATTTGTTGGTAGTAAGTCACCGTGTAGCAGCAGTCCGCTGAGTTTGCGATTGACATGTCCACGAGCACTGGCACGTTCAACCACCTCTTGTCCTAAATAGCAGCCCTTTTTGAAACTGATAGCATTGGCTAGGCCTACCTCCAGAACAATCCGCCCTTCGTCCATATCGAGCCCATACCAGGGAATTCCTGCCTCAACACGGAGCATGTGCAAGGCCGCGAGCCCAACTGGTTGCAGACCACACGGTTCTCCGGCTTTCAGCAGTGCCGTCCAGCAGTGTTCGGCCTGTTCAACTGGAACCAGGAGCTCGTATCCGTCCTCGCCGGTCTCACTTGCACGAATCACTCGAACCGTCGTACCAGCAAGCGTGGCCTCTAGATGTTGGTATGATTTGTCTAACGCCAGCGAGACGCCTGCAGCACTCAGGACCTGCGCCGCCATTGGGCCTTGCAGGGAAAATGTCACGAGCTGTTCACTGAGGTCTTCCAGCTCGACATCGTCAGCAATGATGAAACGCGAGAGCGCTTCGCTCATTTTCTCTTTCATACGCGTGTCGACATCGAGGAGCAGAGCATTCTCCAGCGCATAGACTCGCAGATCGGCAACAATGCGACCTTGCTCCGTGAGCAGCGTCGCCGCACAGCCTTCTCCAGGTTTCAACACTTTGACATCATTAGAGATCATTCCCTGCAGGAACGAGACGCGATCCTCGCCAGTCATACGCACGAGCGCACGAAACGACAGATCAATCAGCCCTGCCTTGTCCCGCACGGCTTGATATTCTTGCAATGGGTCAGAGAAATGCTCTGGCATTTCAATGCCGCGATCGTTGATGAACGTTGCACCGTGGGCGCGATGCCAAGAAGACAATGGGATTGTCATGGGAGAACGTTAGCAAAGTGTGCTGAGGGAAGGAAGCCGAGGGACGTAATGCGTAATGCGTAATCCGTAAAAGGGAATGGGGTGGTTACGTATTACGCATTACGGATTACGGATTACGTTTTATTCTCCTAGTTACGTATTACGCATCACGGATTCTTCTCTCCCTCACACTTCCACGAGAATATCATCCCCATCAACTTTCACCGCAAACTTCTCTAGCGTCGTGTCAGGATCATCACGATTCACACCAGTAGTGATGTCGAACTCCCAACCATGCCAGGGGCAGGTAACGACACAGCCTTCGATTTCGCCTTCACTCAGTGGGCCAGCTTGATGAGGGCAGACCTCATCCATCGCGTGAAATGTTCCATCGAGATTGAAAATTGCGATGCGTTTGTCGCCGACTTCCACGCATTTGACCTGCCCCGCGGCAATCTCACTTGCCTGCGCCACTTTGACAAAATTACCCATGAAGAAGATCCTCCTCAGTCCAATGAATGAGCGCGAATCTAAGCAAATTCCCCCGATGCGGGCAAGGTTGGCTCGCAATAAGGTGGGCTGTGCCCACCCTACAAGCAGCAATTCTCATTTTGACCTATGACAACCGTCAATGTAGGCCGGAATAAGCGCAGCGTTTCCGGCAAGAGCGCGCCGGGAACGGCCTACAGCGCTGACCCACACCTCTCCATAATGAGAATTGCTGCCCTACAAGAAGACGGCGCTCGTACTTCCCTCTCCCTGAGGGAGAGGGAAGTACGCTGCTGCTAATGGTTTAAGTTGTGACTGGCGGGCTCGTAGTTCCCTCTCCCTGGCAGGGAGAGGGCTAGGGTGAGGGTCGAAAGCGGGGAACTGAGCGAGAGGCAACAGTAAGAGGGAATGGTGGGCACAGCCGCACTGCTCCAATTCTGGTGTCCCTCTATATAGGGAAAAAGAGCACGGCACTCTCCTCAGGAGAGTTGTTCCTCTCCAGGTGTTGTGGTGAGCTTATATTGCCGCATCAAGTGTTGCAGTTCTTGTCCGAGCTTATGGAGTTCACGAACGGCTCCTTCAATTTGTCGCACCCCTTCGACGTGCTGAGTGCTATGATGTTTGATCGTTCCCATGGCCTGTGCCACCTGTTCCATGCCGGTCACTTGCTGGTCACTCGCTGTGGAGACGATCGTAAACGCTTGGGTGGCGTCGGCAATGCTTTTGGCGAGCTGATGAATTGCTTCTCCGGCTTCAATTGATTGTTGCATGCCTTTTTCAACTGAAGCGGCCCCAGTTTCTGTCACTGTTATAGCTCTGACACTTGCCTTCCCAAGCTCTTGTAGGGTGGTGCGGACCTGCGTGGTGGCTTGCTTGGATTGATTCGCCAGCGTTCGCACTTCCTGAGCGACGACAGCGAACCCTTTGCCCGACTCCCCAGCCTTTGCGGCTTCAATTTCCGCGTTAATGGCGAGGAGATTGGACTGCTCCGCTAACGCCTCGACCGTCTGGATAATCGTCGCAATCGTCTGCCCTTGTTCGCCAAGATGAACCACACTATGAGTGATGGATTGCATTTGTTCACGGATGGAGCGCATATCGACAATCGCCTCTTCGACCGCATGCTCGCCAGCTTCGGCGCTGGAGGTTGTCTGTTGGGCTTGTCGCGACACGGCTTGAGCTTTTTGACCGGTGAGGTTGGCTATTTGTTTGACTTCTTCGATCGTGGTTACGGTTTGGCTCACCGCTGTGGCTGTTTCCGCACTGCTCTCCGAAAGTTGCGTCATTGAGGCGAGGATCTGGCTTGTCGATTTGGTCAGGACAATGGTGCCCTCGTGCAGGCGAGAGGTCACGTCGAGCAGGTTTTGTAGCATCGCAGCTAGGGCATGGCCAAGCAGATCGGCCTGTGATTGTGGCGCTATTGTCGTGGTTAAATCGCGGGCAGCAATTTTTTCGACCACGCGTGCCATGTCGCTGAGTTTTTTACTCATCAAGTCAAATGAGACGAGAAGGGTGCCAATTTCATCGCGTCGTCCGTCGAGTGGAACCTTGGTGGTCAGGTTTCCGCTGGCAATCTTTTCCACCACACCTACCGCTGTTTTGAGTGGACGGGTAATGTCGCGAATAGTGAAAATACCGATCAACAAGACGACACTGAGACCAGCCACGGCCCACCGTAAGGTTTTGTACAAGTCGTGCACCTGACGATCGATCCGGGCCTGTAAGAGGGCGGCTAATACTGGCATGACCCGATCATACACAGCAAAAGTTGCCGCAATCGTTTGGGTCGAGAGGTCATAATACTCAGACGAGTTCATGGTAATGACCGGCGTGTTAATTATCTGCTGATCAAGGATAGTGAGGAACTGCTGGGTGACTGCGGACGCCTGGTTCCCTGCATCTTCAATCTGCGAGCGCAAGGCTGGACGGTAACGGACTGCTTTCTCGAGCGCGTGTTGCAAAGCCGTGGAACGATTTTCTGCTAACATCGTGCGCTTCAGAAGCGCAGTGCGTTCCTCCTCAGACCGGGTCTTCTGGATAGTGACAGTAATACCGATGGCTCTTGTCTGTCCAATTGTCTCTGCCAGGGCAGGAAGCTGATTGACTACGGCATCCATTAAATAGTAGCTGTCCAGATCAGGGTCGAGGATCAGATTTGATGTGTCAGCGATATAGGTGAGAAATTGCAGGATGTTGGTGATCGTCTGGGTGTGGCGCTCGTAGGCTTGGTGCGCATCGAGTTCCGTAGCGACTTGCAGGAGTGCTTCGACCTGGGCTTTCAGTTGCGACCATTCCTGTGCCGTTTGCAAAACGGCAGCGAGTTGCGTGTCTAACTGATCAATCTTTTGTATGTCGGTGGCAAGTTCTTGTTGCTTGTTAGCAAGTTTTTTCCGAAAAGATTGGTCACCTTTGACAAAGGCAATGGTGATCCCTCGGTGCTGCTGAAGATGCTCAAGGAGCAGACGAACAGCCTGACTATATTGCGTGCCCAAGATTTCCTTTTGGGCAAAGGCAATGGCCAAAGTGTTGACTGCTGAGATCAACCTGTGGGTGACCACAACGAGAGGGACAAGCAAGACCAGGACGAGAAGGCCCAGCTTTTGCCAGATTTTTAAGTTCTTCATCGTTGTTTACTAAGTGTGAGAAACAACCCGAAACTTGTATTGTTAGGAGTATCGACTTCTGCGAGCGCTCCTTAAGATGAATCTGAGGCATTGGCAGGGACTTGGGTGTCCTCAGTTGACAGACAGGAAGGTCGGCGGCTATCGTCTGCCCATTCTCGCGAGAAATTAACAGTAAGGAGGACCCACCATGGATGAAGCAGCAAGAAAGGTTGCACTTCGGATGATCCCGTACGGCTTACAGGTGTTAGGAGCGAAAGAGGGCGACAAAATTACCTTCGCCACAATCAACTGGACCACGCAGGTGTCGTTTAAGCCACCACTCGTCGTCGTTGGCGTGAAAGGCGACTCTGGTGCGCACGGCATGGTGAAGAACGGCAAAGTGTTCAGCATCAGTTTCCTGGGCACCGGCCAGAAAGATCAGGCGTTTGCGTTCTTCAAACACGTCGAGCCTGAAGGTGGCAAACTCGGTGGGTTCGGCTATGAGACCGGGGCCAATACCGGCTGCCCGATTCTCAGCGATGCGCCGGCGTGGGTTGAGTGCAAGGTCGTTGGCTTCCATGAATATGGCGATCACACCGTCGTGGTTGGTGAAGTGGTTGAGGCCGGACTAAAGAAGCAAAGCGACGCGCTGACGCTGAAAGAGTTGAATTTGAATTACGGCGGGTAGAGAAACTGATGCTTGCTCGTATTATAGGGGTGCACTGTTGTGCGCCCTTTTTATTTTATGACTGTTTAGCTCATTTCGTCCCGTAGGGACGGGTAGATAGTAGCCGGGGGTTTTAACCCCTCATAAGGGTAGGTTTTTTATCCAAGCCACAATTGGCGCGGATTTCCCCTCGTGAGGATCCGCGTGTTCGCCATGCCCGCGCAGGCGGGCATCCAGGAGCTTCACCCCTGAACTATTGCGTATTCTCCCTGGATTCCCGCATTCGCGGGCATGACGTCTCGTCTTTTCTCACCGCAAAAGCCTACCCCTAAAAGGGTTTTAACCCCCGGTACGAAGGAACCTATTACCCCCGCTCCGCGTCGCGCAGCGACGCGAGGAATATCATGGTGCCGCTTTCCCGGCCTTAAAAGATACTGTTGAGAAATGCCGAGGTTTCTCCTGTGAAAACGCGGCAATCCTCCCGCGCTTTGCGCGGCCCTCTTTGTCAAAGGGGGCGGGACGCTCCCGGCTCCGACATTGATCAGCCCTACCAATGATGCACGCTTCTCCGCGGGACAAACGATTGACTTCGATTGGAGTGATGTCGCGGGGGCAGCGTCCTATACGATTGAAATCGATGACTCCAGTACGATCGCGGCGCCGCTGATCACCACACAAACCGTGACAACATCGCAGGTGAGTATCAGTTGGTTCCCTACGCGACGACTCTGGTGGCGTGCCCGCCGCTGCCGCACCTTTCTAATGCTTGGTGGAACACGCATAGCGGAACCCTCTTCCTCTCAAACCCCAAGCCCCAAGTTTCTAGGCCCTAGATCTCCACCATCCACCCATGCGGATCGGGCTTGAGGCCACGCTGAATGGCGGAAATGTCATCGAACAGGCGCTGAGCGATCGGTCCGACCTTGCCGTCACCAATCTGGAGTTTCTCTCCTTTGTAGGCCAGTTCACAAACAGGTGAGATGACCGCGGCTGTGCCGGTGCCAAATACTTCACTCAAACGGCCATTCTTGGCTGCGGTAAAGACTTCATCAATGCTGATTGGACGTTCGGCAACCCGAATGCCCCAATCGCGCGCTAGTTGTAACACGGTGTCACGCGTGATGCCGGCGAGGGTCGAACCATTGAGTGACGGTGTGATCAGTTCATTATCGATGATGAACGCAATGTTCATCGAGCCGACTTCTTCGATATATTTGCGCTCGACCCCATCGAGCCACAGGACTTGGGTATACCCTTTGTGATGCGCTTCTTCGGCAGCCGCTAAGCTGGCCGCATAATTGCCGCCAGTTTTGGCATCGCCAGTGCCACCGCGCACCGCGCGAACATAGTGATCTTCGACTAGGATCTTCACTGGGTTAAAGCCTTCCGCATAATACGCACCAACCGGCGAGAGGATGACGAAGAACAGATAGCTGGTTGACGGACGCACGCCTAAGAATGGTTCGGTGGCGATCATGGCTGGACGAATATACAAAGAGGTGCCTGGTGCGCGGGGCACCCAATCGCGATCAACCGAGACGACACTTTTGATGGCTGATAAAAATACTTCTTCATCCATCTTCGGCATGCACATGCGTTCACACGAATGATTCAGACGTGCGGCATTTTTCTCCGGGCGGAAGAGCAGAGTTGTTCCGCGTGGGGAGCGGTAGGCTTTCAAGCCTTCAAAAATTTCCTGGCTATAATGCAACACGGCGGCTGAGGGTTCTAACGTCAATGGTCCGTACGGTACGACGCGTGGATTATGCCAGCCTTGATCGGCAGTGGCATCCATCAGGAACATATGGTCAGTAAAATAACGGCCAAAGCCGAGTTCCTCATCGCGCGGCTTTGCCTTCGGACTCGTCGTACGGGTGACGGGAATTGTCGTTGCCATGAGCGTTTGGACTCCTCACTTTGCATATCCTAGCATCTGCAGTGAACACCCAGATGCTGGAGGTGAGCCCTTGGCCTATAAGAAAACCTGACGGGACGCAATGGGACCGCGATACTTGCGGTGTATTGCGCTCTCCCTTTATAACAGGAAGTCCCAGTCTATCTTGAAGGAGCAGAGCGTGAGAACACTTGTAGTGATCGCTTGTCTGAGCCTTCCCGTATTGCCGGTCTATGCCCAAGACATCTACAAATGGGAAGATGAGAAAGGGGTGATTCACTACGGAGATAAGCCCCCCAAAGCCGGAGCTGCGCCGTTCCTAAAAGATACTGCACCATTCTCAACGCCTGGTGGACAATCGGCAACGCCCGAGACGAAAGAGCCGTCTGAATCTTCACGCGGTAGGAGAGGGCGGGTGCAACGTCCAAGCTTACCCTCTCCAAGTTTACGCCAACCAAAGGCCTGGGTGGAATATCCGAACGGGACCTTCTGGATTTCAGGGACGATGCGCAATGGTGGCCGTGGGCCGTGTGATGCTCCGGCTGTGGAAGTTGCCGTGATCGATGAGTTAGGCAGAGTGAGTGGAAGGATCGAGTTGGCAGCCGCGCCGAATGGCATCAACAAAGGGGAAGCTGCGCAGTTTTCCGGGAGTTACTCCGTGCCGATTGGCGATAAAATGTCGTGGGAAGCGACTCCACGTTGTGGAAGTACCGTTGGACCCATTTATGGAGCGCGGAAACGTGGTTCGTTACGAATTCCCCATAGTCGCATCGTGCCCTCGAAGAAGTTGAAGACGTACTAACTGACAAAATATATCCGCGGTGCACGCCAGCGCTCGAAAAACCCGGCTTGTGGGCTCTTTGAGGCTTTGACCTCCTCAAGATGTGATTCGATGTCGGTGTATAACCGTGCGACATCAACGGTCAAATACACTGGTCGGTAATTTTCCAGACGCATCAAGCCTTGCTTGAGGAGATTAATCGCGCCTTGTGGGATGCGGCGGTTAACGCGCAGATGCATACCGGTTGCAAGCCGAATCAATCCTTCGTAGAAATGACGGTCGTCACCTTCTGCATCATGCCACATGTCTTCCAGGAGTTGGTGGCAGGTGAAGTATTCACGTTGATTAAATAATGAAATTGCTTCTGTGAATTTCTCATGCATACATACATATCATACCAAGCACGATGCTCTTGTGTAGTAGTGTTCACGGTGTTCGTCAGCCTTGGATTGACCTGTGCGCTGCCTGCTTTTGCTCAAGGAGTGAGCAAAAGTTGGAAAACCCTAGAACAACTCTCGGCTGATGAACGGGTGGAAATTGACCTCCGGAACGAAACTCCACGTGATGCTGAGATCCCGTATCTTCCAGCCGAACCATACCCCTTCACGCCTCCATACACAGCGGAAGAACTCGGCTATCTCGCCTTTGAGCTCGATACCTTGCGTCCGCGTTTCTCACACATTTGGCTCAGCACCGTGCAAAGTATGACGGCCGATGGGTACATTCTCACCACCTTGAAGAACAACACGGCGATTCTTTATTTCCCCCAAGACGGAGTGGCGAGCCTGCTGCGTATGCCGGCAGGAACGCAGTACATGCGAGCGTTCTCGCAATTTACCAGTCCACCAGAACAGGATGGTGATCAACAGTTATGGTTCGAGTATCGCACCGACCATTCCTTCACTAAGAAGCAGGATCGTTATTTGTACCGACCTGGGCTGCGTCGTATCCGTCGTCAGCCCCAGCCACGCCGTACGGATCGGTTCCCATATAACGCGCAATCGTTTGATGACTTGCAGGGACGCGACCCGTGGGAGTTCTCCTGGCAGATTCTTGGCACTGATGTGCTGCACACTACCGTGCGCTTTCCCAACACACGGACGATGGTGCCGATCACGCGACAAGATGGCACTGTCTACGAACAGGAGACGAAAGCACTAAAAGTGATGGGAGATACGTATCCAGCCTACACAGCGGATGGTGGGGTGGAGTGTTATGTAGTGGAATCAGTGCCGCGACCAGAATGGCTGCCAGATTACTACTGCAGCAAGTTGATCTACTGGATCGATAAGAAATTATTTTGTCCCATCCGCATCGAGCAATATGACCAGAGTGGAAAACTCCGCATGGTTGCTGAACGCTTAGAGCGTAATGAATATCCCGAAGACGGTCGACGAGGATACACACCACTGGTGGTGCTCTACTGGGCGACAGATATCGATATTATGACTGCCGGGTTTCATGACTATCACCGTAAAGTGAATTGGCTCGAGGATCGCTGGGAGGCGTATTTCAATCCTGAATTTCTCCGGCGCGGCTGGTTTTTGAGCCCGTACAAAAGCCGCGCGCAAGTTGATTATCCTGATCAGTTCTATTTGCGTCCGTTGTTGTATCGTGACAAATTCCCTGAGCACCGGCGGATCGAACTGACTCCCGAAGTTGCTGCACGCGTTGCCGCGCAGGAAGAAGCGGGGCATATGGTTTTCGAGGTCAGTGGGAATGGGAAGGAGTGAAAACTTGGGACTAGGGGCTGGAGGCTAGGGACTAGTAGTCAGTCATGTTGATTCTGAGGGGTGGATCTGGCGGCGTCATTCCCGCGAACGCGGGAATCCAGGGAGGTGAAGACGAGGCTTCTGCTTGCAAATCTTGGATGCCCGCCTCCGCGGGCATGACAAAAATGAGCCCTCAAATTCAGTGTGACTGACTACTAGTTCCTCCTCCCCACAAGCCCCAAGTCCCCAGCCCCTAGCCCCTTGTTTTTACGCATTACATCTTACGTTTTACGCAACGGAGGTCTTATGTCCTACGAAACGCTGCTCTACACAAAAGATGGAAACATCGCCACGGTGACATTCAACCGCCCGGAGAAGAGGAACGCGTGGACCACCCAAATGTCCGAAGATGTGGTCGATGTGTTCAAGATGATGGAAGACGACCCAGAAGTGTTAGTGACGGTGATGACCGGTGCGGGTACGCAAGCCTTCTCGGCTGGTGCAGACTTGGGCAATCCCAAGACTCATCGTGTGAATTCGCCTGGTGAGCACTTGTCGACCGTGAGCCCGCGTGGCTTTGCTGTGTTCAATGCTGTAGCTGATTATCCCAAGCCGGTCGTTGTGGCGATTAACGGCTTTGCTGTGGGTATCGGTTGTCTGATTACGTTGTGTGGTGACATCTTGTTAGCGTCTGACAATGCTGAACTCGGTTTGCCACAAGTACCATTGGGAATCATCCCAGCGTACGGTGGTGCCGTGCGCCTCGCACGCTATGTGGGACGTGGAAAAGCGATGGAGATGATACTGCTCGGTGAGCGGATTACTGCAGCAGAGGCGTATCGCGTCGGCTTGGTGAATAAAGTGGTGCCACAACCCGAACTGATGCCGCTCGCCTACAACTATGCCAAACGGCTTGCTGCCTTACCACCACTGGCAGTGAAGCTGGCCAAAGAGTCACTTAACAAAGGGTTAGATATCGCCTCGCTGAAAGAGGCTGCACACACGGATATTTATCGTTTCATGTTACTCGGACAGACCGAAGACAGCCACGAAGCGCACAAAGCATGGCGTGAAAAGCGCAAGCCGGTGTTTAAGGGGAGATAGTCGTAGGGTGGGCATCGCCCACCAGGCACGTCTGAAGGAACCAAAAGTGAAGGACCCCTGCCGCTTCTTCAGTGGGCATCGCCATTTTTCCTCTGAGCTGCTGGAGGAAAATCCGCATGGCGATGCACCAATTGCCAGTCTTCGCCAAATCTGCGGTAAATATGTGTCACACGGATTGTCATCGGCTGCTTCGTCCCTCCATCAATGTTGAACTCCCCTCGCTCGAAGCCAACCGTGTAAGCGAGATCACCGCTAGTGAAAACAACTGTGTTCTCCGGGATAAGTTGTCCACCTCCGAAGCGGCTGCCGACCCATCGAAAGGTTTCCGAGAGTTGTGCATATCCTTTCTCAATAGGTCCCCAGGCGCCGAAGAGTGTTGCATCATCAGATACTGCCCAGCAATCGATGTATGGCTGAGGATTGCCAGTACCCATAGCTGCGAGGGCGACCCGGACTCGCTCAAGTGCATCTGTGAAGCTGGGTGCTTTTGACATACATTCCCCCTTTTGAGGTGAGCCGTTCTGAAGCCTGGGGACACCTCGGGGTGTCCCCAACGCACTAAGGCGGTGGCAGGAAACAACTTACCGCAATAGTGATTGACCGGAGTGGAGAGCCTCTGCACAAGAGCAGGGATGAGAGACGAGACCATTGTGTGCTGGCTTCGGTCTAAGTATCGAAGTCTGGTCGAAGAGCTGGATGAACGCGGGCGAC
>Ga0194132_10002393_pt1 | contig 35318 bp, 30 predicted proteins | sample TA2KigOf80mmetaG_FD_148612 | JGI IMG/M metagenome (GOLD analysis project Ga0194132, IMG submission 148612) | Freshwater microbial communities from Lake Tanganyika, Tanzania - TA2015054 Kigoma Offshore 80m | ecosystem: Environmental > Aquatic > Freshwater > Lake | place: Tanzania: Lake... | reverse complement strand
ACCGCCTCATCGAGCTGAAGTGCGACCCGGACCTCCTCCGGAGTCTGTGGGACGGGTCCGACCTACCCTTCCCATATGCGAGGAGGAGATAGACAGGATTCCCTACCTGCGGATCAGTAGTCAAAACGAAGGTGACGGACGCGGGGGTGGCAGAACTCCAGAAGGCGCTGCCGAAGTGCAGGATCATCCGGTAAGGTGAAGGCGTACCCGTTACTGTCGTCACTGGAAACTGTGCTCGACACCAAGCAAATCACCGACGACCTCCGCGGCGTGTTCCGCGGGCGGCTGCACTTCGACCGGCTCACGCGCGGGCTGTATTCCACCGACGCCAGCGCGTTCCAGATCGAGCCGCTCGCGGTCGCGGTGCCGGAGGACGCGGAGAGCGTCGCGGCGCTGGTGCGCTACTGCCACGGGCACAACATCGCCATCGTCCCGCGCGGCGCGGGCACCGGGCTGGCCGGCGAGTCGCTCGGCCCCGCCGTCGTGCTAGACATGAGCGTCCACTTCCGCGCGATCACGCACATCGGCGCGGACACCGTGACCGTTCAGCCGGGCGTGGTGCTCGACCAACTGAACGCGCAGCTCGCGAAGGTCGGCCGGCGGTTCGCCCCGGACCCGGCCAGCGGCGCGAGCTGCACCCTCGGCGGGATGATCGCCACCAACGCCAGCGGCGGCAACGCCTTCCACCACGGCTACACGCGCGACTACGTCGCGGGGTTGGGCGTGGTGTGGGATTCAGGGGAACAAGCCGCTTGCGGCTTCGCGAGCGCGCCAACTCGCGAAGCCGCAAGCGGCTCGGAGCGAACGGCGCTCATCGCTCAACAAGTGACCGACCTCCTGCGCGCCAACGCCGAGCGCATCGCGCTGACGCGCCCGCGGACGCCGTTCGACCGCTGCGGGTACCTGCTCCACGGCGTACTCACCGCGGGCGGCGTCGATCTGGCGAAGCTGCTGGCCGGGTCCGAAGGCACACTCGCGATCATCACCGAGGCGACCCTGCGCACGGTGCCGGTCGCGGGCGGGACCGCGCTCGCGCTGCTCGGCTTCCCCACGCTCGACGCGGCCGTGCGCGCGGGGCTGGCGCTGCGACAATATGGCCCGGTCGCGTGCGACCTGCTCGACCGCCGGTTGCTCTCGGTCACGCGCGGCGCGGTCCTGCCGTCGGTCGGCGCGGCGCTCGTCGTGACGTTCGAGGCCGATACCGAGCGCGCGGCGCGCGAGCGCGCGTGGGGCGCGGTCGAAGCGCTCCAAGAACAGCACGTGTTGCGCGTGCTGGCCGAACCGACGTGCGCCCCGGACGGGGTGGCCCACGTCCGCGGCCTGCGCGCCGCGGCGGTGTCCGGGCTGTACGCGGCCAACGGCCCGCGCCCGCTCGCGTTCATCGAGGACGTCGGCGTTCCCGCCGACGCGCTGCCCGAGTTCCTCACCCGCGTCCAAGACATCTTGAAGCATTTCGAGGTGTCCGGCACGTTCCTCGTTCACGCCCTCACCGGCCAAGTTCACACGCGCCCGCTCATCGACCTGAACGACCCCGGCGACCGCGCGAAGCTGTGGCCGGTCGCGGAGGCGGTCCACGGCCTCGCGCTCGCCCTCGGCGGCACCGTCAGCACGCAGCACGGAACCGGCATCGCGCGAACGCCGTGGGTGGAACGGCAGTACGGCCCGCTGCTCCCGGTGTTCCGCGAGCTGAAACGCGTCTTCGACCCGAAGGGGCTGCTGAACCCCGGCAAGATCATCGGCCCCGACCCGAGCCGCGAGGCGTGGCCTTTACGAGTGGGCAGTGGGCAACGGACAGTGGGCAGCGAAGAGAAGACAGAAGAGGCCGTTAGCCGCGAGCCGCAGGCGAGCGCGCCCGTTCCTCTGCTGGTGTGGAAGGAGCCGCCGAGCGCCGAGGTCGCGCGGTGCAGCGGGTGCGGCGACTGCCGGACGCGGACCGCACCGGAGCGCATGTGCCCCACGTTCCGCGCGACCGGCTCCGAGGCCGCGACCCCGCGCGGCATGGCGAACATGCTCCGCCTGCTGGCCGACCCGACCGCCGTGACGCCCGACGAGGTGTACGCGGTCGCCGACCTGTGCGTGAACTGCAAGCAGTGTCGCGACGAGTGCGACGCGAAGGTGAACGTACCCAAGCTGATGCTCGAAGCGAAGGCGCGCCAGCACGAAGAGCACGGCCTCGACCGCGCGGATTGGCTGCTCGCGCGCGCCGAAGGCTTGGCCGCCATCGGAAGCAACTTCGCCCCGCTCATCAACATCGTGCTGGGCCGCCGGCCGGTGCGCTGGCTTATCGAGAAGGTGTTCGGCGTGTCGCGCCAGCGCCGGCTGCCGGCGTTCGCGCTGCGCAACTTCTTCCGCAAGGCGCGCGGCATGGGGCTGACGCGCGAGAAGCCGCGCACCGCCGCGAGCGGGCCGCGCGTCGCGCTCTTCATCGACATCTACGCCGCGTACAACGACCCCGGCATCGGGCTGGCCGCGGTCGCGGTGTTGCAGCACAACGGGGTCGAAGTGTTCGTCCCGTCGCGGCAGGTCGGGTGCGGGATCGCGCCGCTCGCGCGCGGGGACCTCGACGCCGCGCGCCGCGCCGCGCGCCGCAACGTCCGCGCGCTCGCCGACCTCGCGCGGCAGGGCTACCGCATCGTGACGCCGGAGCCGAGCGCGGCCCTCATGCTGACGCAAGATTACCTCGACATCCTCGACGACCCGGACACGGCCGCGGTCGCCGCGAACACGGTCGAACTCACGACGTACTTGGGCGAGTTGCACACCGCGGGCAAGCTCCGCACCGACTTCCGCCGCCTCGACCTCACGCTCGGCCACCACGTCCCGTGTCACCTGAAGGCACTCCGCGGCCCCACCAACTCGCCGGGCCTGTTGTCGCTCGTTCCCGGCCTGCGCGTGCATACGATTGACGCCGGCTGTTCCGGCATGGCGGGCACGTGGGGGCTGAAGGCCGAGAACTACGCGACCTCACTGAGCGCCGGCGCGGGCATGTTCGCGGAGCTGAACCGCCCGCGCGTGCTACTCGGTAGTACCGAGTGCAGTTCGTGCCGCCTCCAGATGCAAGAGGGCACCGGGAAGCGCACGCTCCACCCGGTGCAGTACCTCGCGTATGCGTACGGGCTGATGCCGGAACTCGAAGCCCGCTTCGGCCGCGCGCTGGGGAAGTTGGTGAGTGATTAACATGACGATTCGCGTGAAGCTGTTCGCCGCGATGCGCGACCTGACCGGCGACGAGGTGGTTGAGGTGGAGGTGCCCGACGGGGCGACCGTGGGCGAACTGCGCCGCGCGCTCGGCGCGCAAATACCGCTCGCGCGGTCGCTGCTCGTGCGCTCCGGGGTCGCGGTCAATCACGACCTTGTAGAGAACGACCACGCGCTGAGTGCGGGCGACGAAGTCGCGGTGATTCCGCCCGTCAGCGGCGGCTGACGGTATACTAGCCCCATGTTCCGGCTCACGCGCGACCCCATCGACTTCCACGCCCTCACGGACAGCGTGCGCGACCCGCACTGCGGCGCGGTGGTGCTGTTCCTCGGCACCGTGCGCGACCTGACCGGCGAGCAAGTGACCGTGTTCCTCGACTACGAGGCCTACGGGCCGATGGCGGAGAAGAAGCTCGCGGAGATCGAAGCGGACGTGCGGCGGCGCTGGCCGGTGGGCGAGGTCGCGATGGTTCACCGCCTCGGCCGGCTCGACGTGGGCGACGTGAGCGTCGCGGTGGCGGTCAGCACCCCGCACCGCGGAGAAGCGTTCGAAGCCGTGCGGTTCGCCATCGACACACTCAAAGAGCTTGTGCCGATCTGGAAGAAGGAGAACGCCCCGGACGGAACTGGGGAGTGGGTCCACCAATCAGCCCCTGCGAGCCGGGAGCGTCAGCGACCGGAGAACTCATGAGCGCCCTGCCCACGATCTACCTCGCGCGCCACGGCGAAACCGAGTGGTCGCGCTCCGGCCAGCACACCGGGCGCACGGACCTGCCGCTGCTCCCCGCGGGCGAGGAGTCCGCGAAGCTGCTCGGCCCGCGGCTCGCCGGCGTCACCTTTTCGCGCGTGTTCACCAGCCCGCTGACGCGCGCCAAGCGCACCGCGGAGTTGGCCGGGTTCGCGCCCGAGATCGAGCCGGACCTGTTAGAGTGGGACTACGGCGACTACGAGGGGCTCAAGAGCGCCGAGATCGCCGCCAAGCGCCCCGGTTGGAACCTGTTCCGCCACGGCGCGCCCGGTGGCGAAAGCCCCGCCGAAGTGATCGAGCGCATCGACAAGCTCGTCGCCCGGTTGAAGGCCATGACCGGCAACGTGCTGTGCTTCGCACACGGGCACATCCTCCGCGTCCTCGCGGTGCGCTGGATCGACCAATCGCTCACGCTCGGCACCTGCATGCTGCTCGGCACGGCCACCATCAGCGTCCTGAGCTTCAACCACCACCGGCTCGAAGAACCGGCGATTAAGGTGTGGAACAGTTGATATGTCCGATTGAAGATTTGCAATTGACGATTGAATACGGAAGCCAACCGTGAGCGCGCGAACCCCATTACGACTGGCCGGCGAAGCAGGTTTTCAATCTGCAATCGAAAATCTGCAATCGAAAATCCTGATCGATTCGTTCGGCCGCGTTCACAACAACCTGCGCGTCTCGGTCACGGACCGCTGCAACCTGCGCTGCACGTACTGCATGCCGGAAGACGTGACGTTCCGCGACCGCTCCGAGTTGCTCACCTTTGAGGAAATCGCGACATTCGTGCGCGTGGCCGCGGCCCTCGGCGTGAACAAGGTGCGGCTGACCGGCGGCGAACCGCTGATGCGGAAGGAGCTGCACAAACTGGTGCGGTTGCTGGTCGCGGTTCCCGGCATCACCGATGTCGGACTCACCACCAACGGCATTCTTCTTGAAGAACAAGCCGGCGCGCTGTTCGACGCCGGATTGCGGCGGCTCAACGTCTCGCTCGACGCGCTCGACCCCGGCCGGTTCCGCGAACTGACCCGGCGCAACGGTGTGGAGAAGGTGCTCGCGGGCCTCGCCGCCGCCAAGCGCGCCGGCTTCGCCCCGATCAAGCTGAACGCGGTCGCGATCCGCGGGTTCGCCGAGCACGACGTTATCCCACTCGCGCGCTACTGCCGCGACCACGGCTTCGAGCTGCGGTTCATCGAGTACATGCCCATCGGCGCGGAGGCGTGGGAGCGCGACAAGGTGTTCTTCGCGGCGGAAATCCTCGACCTGATCGGCCGCGAAGTGGGCGCGTTGGTGCCGGCGAATCACGACCCGTCCGCCCCGGCCCTCGACTACGCCTACCGCGACGGCGGCGGGACCGTGGGCGTGATCGCCAGCGTGTCGCGCCCGTTCTGCGCCCAGTGCAACCGCATCCGCCTGACCGCGGACGGTAAACTCCGTAACTGCCTGTTCGCACTCGACGAGACCGACGTCCGCGGGCTGCTGCGCGACTCGCCCGTGCCCGAATCGGCAGTCGCGGACGCGCTGCGGCGCAGCGTGTGGGCCAAGCGGGAGGGCCACGAGATCAACGCCGCGACCTTCGTGAAACCCGACCGCACCATGCACGCCATCGGCGGCTAGCCGCGCCCGCTGTTGGCGTTGTGCCCGTTCGCGCCACGCGATTACAATCCCTTCACGTCGAACTACGGGAGATGCGCGGTGCCCTTTCGCGTCGGCAGCGGACACGACACACACCGGTTGGCCGAAGGCCGACCGCTGATCCTCGGCGGCGTCATCGTCCCGCACACGAAGGGTCTCGTCGGCCACTCGGACGCCGACGCGGTGCTGCACGCCGTGACCGACGCGCTGCTGGGCGCGGCGGCGCTGGGCGACATCGGCGACGCCTACCCGGACACGGACCCCAAGTGGAAGGACGCGGACTCGCGGTTGTTCCTGACGGAAACGCTCGCGCGCCTGAACCAGATGGGCTGGAAGCCGGTCAATCTGGACGTGACGATCTTCGCGCAAGAGCCGAAGCTCGGCGGGGCGAAGGCCGCGATCAAGACCAGCCTCGCGCACCTGCTGAGCCTGCCCGCGGACTGCGTGAACGTGAAGGCGAAAACCGGCGAGAAGGTCGGGCACATCGGCCGCGGCGAAGCCATCGGCGCGCACGCGGTCGTATTGATTCAACAAGGAGAAGCCGCACGATAAACACAGAGAAAAACACGATCAGACCAAAGCCGAGTTTGTCTTGAACCCTGCCTTCTGTCTGGATCGTGTCTTTCTCTGCGTTGATCGTGCGGCAAACAAATAGGATTTCTGGTATGGCCCTGCAAGTGTATTCGACGCTGACCCGCAAGAAGGAACCGTTCCACAAGAAGTCGGGCGACGCGGTCACGATGTACTTGTGCGGGCCGACGGTCTACAAGCCGAGCCACATCGGGCACATGGTCGGCCCGGTCATCTTCGACACCGTCAAGCGCTACCTCACCTACCTCGGCTACAAGGTGAAGTGGGTCGTCAACATCACCGACGTGGACGACAAGCTCATCAAGCGCGCCGGCGAACTGAACACGACGGTTCCGGCGCTCGCGGCGCAAATGACGGAGGACTACTTCGCGTGCCTCAAGGCGCTCAACGTCACCGGCATCGACTCGTTCCCGAAAGCCACCGAGCACATCGGCGGCATGATCGACGTCATCAACGCGCTCATCAAGAGGGACATCGCCTACGAGGTGGACGACGGCGTTTACTTCGACGTGAGCAAGGACGAGGACTACGGCAAACTGAGCAACCGCGACCCGGAGCAGATGGAAGCGGGCGCGCGCCTCGAACCGAACCCGAAGAAGCGCAACCCCGGCGACTTCGCGCTCTGGAAGAGCAAGCCCGGCGAGCCGGCGGAAGTGCAGTTCGACAGCCCGTTCAAGTGCGGGCGCGGTCGCCCCGGCTGGCACATCGAATGCACCTGCATGGCGATCAAGGAACTCGGCGAAACGCTAGACATCCACGGCGGCGGGTTGGACCTGCAGTTTCCCCACCACGAAAACGAACTGGCCCAAAGCGAAAGCTGGACCGACAAGCCCTTCGCGCGCGTCTGGATGCACAACGGGCTGCTAAAGATGGGCAGCGCGAAGATGGCCGGCTCCGTCGGCAACGTCGTGAACATCGCCGACCTGCTCAAGAAGCACAGCGCGGAGACCGTGCGCTTCCTACTCCTCAGCACACACTACCGCAGCCCAATCGAGTACAGCGAAGAACGGCTGGATGAAGTCGCGATGACACTCAAGGCTTTCTATCGCCTCTTTGAGCGGTATCTGGCTGCGACGGGTGAGGATTTCTATGCCATTAAACCGGACAGCAACAGCGGTTGGGAACCAAATCTCGACGAGTACGCATCCAGACTCGACCCGTCACAACATCAGGCCCGCTGGTACTACAAGGAGTTCATCGCGTACCTAAACGACGACTTCAACACAGGGGGAGCAATCGGCGACCTATTCATGATGCGCAATATCGCGAACGGTGCGGCTGGTTACGTCGAGGAATGCCAAGATACGACCGAGCGAGAAAAGCGAGTACAATCGCTGCGAGAAGTGGGCCGGTTCCTTCGCAACATGGGTGCAGTCCTCGGCCTCTTCTCGACAAAACCCGAAGAGAAGGAACTCGGCGGCGGCAACGAACTGGTCTCCGGCCTGATGCAGTTGCTCCTCGACCTGCGTAACAACCTGCGCGGGATCGCGAAGGAGGCGGCGAAGGACAACCCGCTGAAGAAGCCGCTGTTCGACCAGACGGACCTGATCCGCAAGCGGCTCGGCGAACTCGGCGTCACCCTCGAAGACCGCCCCACGGGAACGACGTGGCGCGTGGGGTAGGCGCGCCGCGTTCGCTCTCTGCGGGCAGTATCGAGCGGGGGGCTAACGCCCCCCGCTCGCCCGGAAAAGATATCGTTCCGACATTCCGGGGCGCGCGCGCTCCGGGTATCAGCGAAGAAAACCCTTCCGCGTCGGGACCGTTGCCATGCTCACGCCGCCCCCCATTTCCGTTCCCAAGCCGCGCCGCGTGCTCGGTCTCGATCCCGGCTTGCAAACCACCGGCTACGGCGTCCTTGAGGCCACCGACCGCGGGCCGCGCGTCGTCGACGCCGGCGTGATCCGTTCGGCCGAAGGGCGCGATCCTTCCGACATGGCACAGCGCGTCCGCGCCCTTTACGATGGGCTGTGTGAAGTGCTTGACGAGTGGAAGCCGTCCGCGATGGCCGTGGAGCAACTGTACGCCCACTACGAACACCCACGAACGGCGATCCTCATGGCCCACGCCCGCGGCGTGTACTTCCTCGCCGGCGGACAGCGCGACATCCCGGTGATCAGCTACGCGGCGACGAAGGTGAAAAAGCTCGTGACCGGCAGCGGGCGCGCCAGCAAGGAGCAGATGCAGCACGCGGTGGCGCGCGAACTCGGCCTCGCCGGGCCGCCCGAACCGCACGACGTGGCCGACGCCCTCGGTATCGCCCTGTGCCACTACTTCGCCACCGGCGGCACCAGCATCATGGGCGGCGCGCGCTCGGCCACCTTCACCGGCGTGAACCTCAAAGTGTTGTTCGGCGACGACCCCGACGACCTTACCGAAGTGAGCGAATCGGCATGATTACCAAGATGACGGGCGTTCTGACCCGCGCGCTCGACGAAGAGGTGCGGCTACAGGTCGGCCCGTTCGAGTACGCGGTGATGGTGCCGGAAGCCGTGCGCCGGCAGGTGCAACTGCGCGTTGGCCAAGAGATCACGTTCCACATCACGGAATACTTCGAGGGCAACTCGGCGGGCAGCCGGTTCGTGCCGCGGCGCGTCGGCTTCACCTCCGAGGCGGAACTCGACTTCTTCGAACTGTTCTGCACGGTCGAAAAGATCGGCGTGAAGAAGGCCCTGCGCGCGATGGCCTTCCCGGTGAAAACCATCGCCGACGCGATCAGCCGTCAGGACGCGAAGTGGCTCTCGTCGCTCCCCGGCATTGGCCCCACCACCGCGGAGCAGATCGTCACCACGCTCAAGCGCAAGGTCGCGCCGTTCGTGATGCTCAGCGCGCCGGCCGCGAGCGTCCCGCAACCGGACGCCGTGGTTGACGAGAAGGGGACCGCCAAGAAGGGTAAGCCCACGAAGAAGGCAGAACCGGAGCCGGTCGCGACCTCGACCGAAGCGAGCGTCGTCGAAGGGCGACTGATCGAAGACGTGTACGAAGCGCTCATGGGTCTCGGCCACAACCCGCTGGAAGCCCGCGAGCGCCTCGACAGCCTTCTCACCTGCGGTAAGCCGTTCCGCAACCTGCAAGAAGCCATCACCCTCATCTACTCCCAGAAAGGGTAAGTCTATGCTCGCGTTCCGTTCCCTCGCGGTCGTCGCGGTCCTGTGCCTCGGCGGTTCGCTGCTCGCGGACGACAAGAAGAACGAGGCCGATCTCAAGGCGCTGGTCGGCGACTGGAAGGTCGAGAAGGCCGAAATCGGCGGGAAGGACATCACCGAGCACCTGAAAGTACTGAAGTTCGACATCCGCGAGGGCGGCAAGTACACCGCGCAGGTCGGCGAGGAGAAAGACGACGCGGCGTTCACCGTTGACGCGGCAAAGGCCCCGAAGGAGATGGACGTGAAGCCGAACGGTGGCCCCCACAGGGGCAAAACCGTGAAGGCGATTTACAAGCTCGACGGCAACACCCTCACCATCTGCTACGACTACGACATCGAGAAGGGGAAGCGCCCGGAGAAGTTCGAGAGCAAGGCGGACACCATGCTCCTGCTCGTCACGTACACGCGCGGGAAGAAGTAACCGCGCTCGCCCCACTCTCACCCCACAGGAAGCGACCGATGGCGCGCGAGAAGGTGATTACCACGGTGCCGGCCGACGAGGTCAAGACGCACGACGCGGCCCTGCGCCCGAAGCTGCTCAAAGAGGTGATCGGGCAGCGCAAGGTCGCGGAGAAGTTGGAGGTCGCGGTTCAGGCGTCCAAGAAGCTGAACGAGCCGCTCGGCCACATCCTCTTCGACGGCCCGCCGGGGTTGGGCAAGACCACGTTCGCCACCGTGCTGCCGAACGAACTGGGAACGTCCATTCAGCTCACCAGCGGGCCGGCGCTCTCCAAGCCCGCGGACATGCTGCCGTTCCTCACCAACCTCGACGAAGGCTCGATCCTGTTCATCGACGAGATCCACCGCATGCCGCGCGTGGTGGAAGAGTTCATCTACCCGGCGATGGAAGACTTCCGCATCGACATCGTGCTCGGCGAGGGCATGAGCGCGCGGACCATCAGCATGAACCTGAAGCGGTTCACGCTGATCGGCGCGACCACGCGCAGCGGCATGCTGTCCGGCCCCATGCGCGACCGCTTCAAGATGCACGAACACTTGGAATTCTACAGCGTCGAGGAACTGGCGCAGATCGTCCGCATCAACGCGGCCAAGCTGAACACGCCGATCACCGACGGGGCCGCGCTCGAACTGGCGCAGCGCAGCCGCGGCACGCCGCGCGTCGCCAACTCGCGCCTGTACTGGGCGCGGAGCTACGCCGCGGCGCGGCACGACGGCAACATCACGGAGCCGATCGCGCGGGCCGCGCTCGACATGGCCGAAGTGGACCGCGGCGGCCTCGACAAGAACGACCGTAAGTATCTGGAAGTGCTGATCGAACTATACGGCGGCGGGCCGACCGGGGTGGAGGCGCTCGCGGCGACGATCAACCTCGCATCGGACACGCTCTCGGACGAGATCGAGCCGTACCTGCTGCGCGAGCAGTACATCACGCGCTCGCCGCGCGGCCGGGTGGCGATGCCGCGCGCCTACACCGCGCTCGGCAAGCTGCCGCCGAAGGCGAAGCCCGACGACAAGCAGGGCACGCTGTTCGAGTGAGCGGTCTTCTGTAGCCGGCCTCTGTGAGGCCGGAGCGTCACCAGACAAATCGCACCGGCCTCACAGAGGCCGGCTACAGAAGAAGTTGCAGTTGAAGGGAAGCGGAGAGGGGGGGATTCGAACCCCCGGTACGGTTTCCCGTACACAGCATTTCCAGTGCTGCACAATCGGCCACTCTGTCACCTCTCCGTGGGCGTCGGAACTTTCAGCATAGGCGCGCGGGCGTGCGCCGACAACTCAGCACCCGGCGCGCTTCCGCTTCTTCCCGACGCGGCCCATCGTTTCGATCTTCGCGATGTACTCGTAGGCATCCGGCACCTGACACGACGTGTCGCCCATGTCCACTTCGACCGTGCCCAGCGCCTTCGCGACCGCCTTCGCCTTCTCCGTCAGTGGCGCGACGTACGCGCCCACCGTGATGACGAAGTTGTTCAGCGCGTACCGCACGCGGTTCGGCACGGTGCCGATGTCGCTCTGCACGCGATTGAGCAGCTTCTCGATCTCGGCGAGGTCGAGATCGGTGTCGGGCTTGATCGAGAGCAGCGAGCCGTAGGTACACCAGCCGGCGTTGGCGATCTGTTCCTTCTTGCTGTCCATCCACTCCAGCGCCAGTTCGCGCCCGAACTTCGATTCCGAAGCGGCCCACGGCACCGTGAACCCGCTGATCATGTACCAGTACGCGCCCTTCACCCACTTCTGGAGTTGAGCCTTCGTGAACGCCTCGGGGTCGGCGATCATGCCCGCGAGGTACATCGCGTCCGAGTTCCCGCTGTCGTACAGTTCGAGCGCGAGCGCGTGATCGGTCTTGATCTTCTTTTGCAGCACCTTCAAGTCGCCGACCTTCACGCCGAAGATCGGCTCCTTCGCCCCGTGGCGCAGCCACGTCTTCTTGGTCTGCTCCGTCCCCAACTTCTTGAGCTGCGCGAGCACGTCCTTCGCGGTCATGTGGCACCTCTGGAAAAGACAAGAGCCGCACGATCAACACAGAGAAGACACGATCAAGACAGAAGACCGCGTTCAAATCAATCTCGGTTCTTGTCTGATCGTGTCTGTTCTGCGCTAATCGGGCGGCTCATTCTGTGCCGCCCTCACAGCACGCCTTTGATGGGTGTGCCGGTGGGGAGCATGGGGATCTCGCGGCCCTCGCGGTCGTGCAGCACGGTGGCGAGGTCGAGGCCGAGCGCGTCGTAGATGGTCGCGGCGGCGTCCGCGGGGGTGTAGGCCGCGGTCACGGGGTCCGCGCCGCGGGCGTCGGTCGCGCCGATCACCTGCCCGCCGTTCGTGCCGCCGCCGGCGAAGAAGATGCTGCCCGTGCGCCCCCAGTGGTCGCGGCCCCCTTCTTTGTTGATCTTCGGCGTGCGCCCGAAGTCCGTCAGGAACACGACGAGCGTGTCGTTCAGCCGCCCGCGAACCGCGAGGTCGTCGAGCAGCGCCGCGAACGCTCGGTCCACGCCGGCGAGGTGGTACGGCTTCTTTGCCATCTCGCAAATGTGGGGGAAGTTCTGGCTCGGCGCGTTGTGCTGGTCCCAGAGGTTCCCGTATTCGGGGTCGTACCCGTAATCGACCATGACGAACGGCGCGCCGGCTTCGACCAACCGCCGCGCGAGCAAGCAGCGGGTGCCGATTTTGGTTTTGCCGTAGCGGTCGCGGACCTTCTCCGTCTCCTTACCGAGATCGAACGCGGCCCGCACTTGGGGCGACAGCAACATTCCGAACGCGCCGCGGAACTCGTCGGCCACTGCGGACGCCGGCTCCGAGTGCTTCAGCGCGCGGTCGAGCTTTTCGCGCAGCGAGCTGCGCCCCGCGAGGCGCGATTCGTCCAGCCCCGCGCCGGGTCGCACGGCTTGCTTGGTGAACTCCTCTTCGGGCACGTCTTCTTTCACGCCAGCGGTGAAGTCCTCGTTCTTCGACTTGCCGCCGGTCATGAACGGCCCGTACTGCCGCCCGAGCCACCCGCCGACGAACAGATTCTTGGGCGGCGGGCCGGGCCGCGTGATGCCGGGCACCGCGACGTAACCGGGGAAGCCCGCGCGCGGCCCGTTCAGCTTCGACACCACGGCCCCGATGTTCGGTTCGGTGTCGATCTGCTGCAAGTTCACCATGCGCCCGCTCAGCGCGCGGGCCTGTGCCTGAAAATGGTCGTCTGTGCCCGCGGCGAAGGTCCGCACGAGCGCGATCTTATCCACTTGCTTCGCCATCTGGGGCATGACTTCGGCGAACCGCACGCCGGGGAGCGTAGTCTGAATCGTGCTCAACGTACCGCGAATCTCTTCCGGCGCAGTCGGCTTCGGGTCGAACGACTCGTGGTGCGTGACCCCGCCCGCGAGCCACAGGTAAATGACGCTCTTGGCCCTCGCGTTGTCGCGCGTGTTGCGCGCGTGCGCAAAGGGCAACACACTTGCGCCGACAGCAACGCCACCGGCACAGAGCAAATCGCGACGGGAGAGGAGCGAGAGCGGCATCGGCGGGAACCTCTGGCGAGAACCCGATTATGCGCCGGCCGCGGGGCAATTACAATCGAATGATGCAGACGATCTACCTCGATCACAACGCGACGACCCCGCTCCTGCCCGGCGTGTGGGAGGCGATGAGCGCCGCGCCGCCGGGGAACCCGTCGAGCGCGCACGCCGCCGGGCGCGCGGCGCGCCGCGCCCTCGACGACGCCCGCGAGCGCGTCGCGGCGCTGCTGGGGGCGCAGCCCGATGAGGTGACGTTCACCAGCGGCGCGACCGAGGCCAATAACCTCGCCATCTTTGGGTTCACGTCACTCGCGAAGCCGCAAGCGGCTGTCGCCTTCGCCTCTCACATCGAACACCCCTGCGTGATCGAACCGCTGCGGCAGCTCGAAGCGCGCGGGGCGAAGGTCGAATGGCTCGCGGCCGACGCGCGCGGCGTCGTTCGCGGCTCGCCATCTGCGGCTTCACTTTTCTGCCTCATGCTCGCCAATCACGAGACCGGGGCCGTGCAGCCGGTGCGCGACGTGGCCCGCACGCTGCCGCCGGGCGCGCACCTGCACTGCGACGCGGTGCAAGCGGTCGGCAAGATTCCGGTTTCCTTTCGCGACCTCGGCGCGACCACGCTTTCGCTCAGCGCGCACAAGTTCGGCGGGCCGAAGGGCGTCGGCGCGCTGCTGGTGCGGCGCGGCACGGCGCTCGCCCCGCTTACGTTCGGCGGCCACCAACAGCAGGGCCGCAGGCCGGGCACGGAGCCGGTCGCGCTCGTGGCGGGAACGGCCGCGGCCCTCGAACTCGCGGCGCGCGATCTGGAAGCGAACCGCGCAAAGGCCGAACACCTCCGGGCGCGCTTCTGGGCCGCGTTGGAACGCACCTGCGCGCCGGTCGTGCTCAACGGCCCGGAGATCGGCGCGGCCGACGTGATCCCCACGACGCTGAACGTCTCGTTTCCGGGGTGCCGCGCCGATTTGCTGCTCATGGCGCTCGACCTCGCGGGCGTGGCGTGTTCGACCGGCTCTGCGTGTTCGAGCGGCAGTTTGCTGCCCAGCCCGGTGCTGCGCGCGATGGGCGTTTCGGACGAGCGCCTGCGCTCCGCGCTACGGTTCAGCTTCGCGCCGACGCAACCGCCGGAGGAGCCCGACGAGGCGGCGCGCCGCGTGGCCGAATGTGTCGCCCGCGTACGCGGCGGATAGCGGCGGAAACACTGGAAAATCCGCGGCGCGACAGCGGTGTTTGCCCTTTTTATGCGGGGCGAAAATTGCTAAAATACACGTCGAATGAACAGCTCTTCGCGGACGCCGATTTCACTCACGGATGAGCCGCACCGGGACGCCCCGGCGACGGGTCCGCGGTGGCACGGCTTCCTCGTTCTCCCCGAAAACAAGTCGGCCGCCCGCGCGGCCCGCGCCCAGTGTCGCGCGGTCGCGGCGCACAAGCGCCCGCCGGCCGCGCCGCTCGTACTGCACGGGCCGCCGGGCACCGGCAAAACGCGATTGCTCGCGGCGGTCGCGGCGCACCTTTCGGCCGCGCCCGACGGCCTCACCGTGCGCGTCGTGTCCGTTGGCGACCTCGCCCGCGCGCCCGACGAGAGCCTAACCGACCGCGACCTGCTCGACTGCGACCTGCTCGCGCTCGAAGACGTTCAACACCTGTCCGGGCGCGCCGCGGACGCGGCCTCTGACCTGATCGACCGGCGCGCGGCCCGGCGGCGCGCGACCGTCGCCACCGCCAGCGCCGGCCCCGCGGGGCTGCCGCACCTGCCGCAGCGGTTCACCTCGCGCCTCGCCGCCGGGTTGGTCGTTCAACTGGAACCCCTCGCCGTCGCGAGCCGCCGCGCGGTCCTCGCCGACGCCGCCACCGCGAAGGGGCTGCGCCTGACCCCGGACGCGCTCGACGCCCTCGCCGAACGCGCGACCAGCGGGGTGCGGGCCGCGCTCGGCTCGCTCCAAAACTTGGCACAGGTCGCGAAGGCGTTCCCGGGTCCGATGACTCGGGCGAACGTGGAACAGGCGCTCGCCGGAACCGGGCAACCGACATCGGCCGCGCCCGGCGTTTCGGAGATCGTCAAGCGTGTGGCCGCGGCGTTCGGCGTGAAGGAAGCCGACCTACTGGGCGCGAGCCGGCTCCGCGGCGTGATGCGAGCGCGGCAGGTGGCGATTTACCTCGCCCGCGAGCTAACGGGCCTCTCGCTCCCGCGACTCGGCGCGGCCTTCGCGCGCGACCACAGCACCGTATTGCACGCCTGCCGGAAGATCGAAACCGATTGCGCGAACGATCCGGGGTTGGCTCAAACCGTGCGTGCCGTTCGCACGGTGCTGAAATGACGGCGCGCACCCTGTGGAAAACGTGGCGCGCGACTGGCGCGCGGGCTTTCGCAACTGGCGCGCACGGGTCCGAGTTACGAACACCGAACAACGGCCCCGGATCGCGCGCCGCGGGGCAACACGGGCGCGCCAGTCGCGCGCCACGTTTTCCACAGGTGCCCGCGCGAACGATTCGCTTGTGAAACAAGGCTTACGGCGCACGAACGAAGAGTGCGCGCCAGAAACCGGCTTCGCTTTACTACTGCTACTGGTTGTTAAGAATCAAGAACTAAAGGTATCTGGTTCCGCGGCCCAAGCACAACGAACAAAGACCCAAACCCACGGACGGGAAGAGGAGACGGCCATGAAGCTGACGTGTCAGAAGGACAGCTTGCTGACCGCGTGTCAGGCGGTCGCCCAAGCCGTGCCCGCACACACCACGATCCCGGCCCTCAAGAACTTCAAGGCCACGGCTCACGACGACGCACTCTTGCTCGTTGCCTTCGATCCGACACAGGGCGTCGGCATTCGCTACGAGCTGCGCGGCGTTACGGTCGCCCGCGCCGGCTCGTGCATTCTGCCGAAGGACCAACTCATCCAGATTCTGCGCGAGAGCACCGTTCCCGAAATCAGCCTCGACGCGGGGAAGGACGCGATCCACGCGCGGGCCGGCGGCCGGTACGAGATGCCGAGCCTCGACGTGAACGAGTTCCCGGACATCCCGGCGTTCGACGACGGCGGGCGCTACCACGAGGTGACCGCGGGCACGCTCCGCACGCTCATCAAGCGCACGGCGTTCGCCGCGGACAAGAAGGACACGACCGCGAAGTTCGCCCTGACCGGCGTGCTGTGGGAAGCGGAAGGGAAGACGACGCGCCTGATCGCGACCGACACAAAGCGGCTCGCGGTGTGTTCGGGGCCGGCCACCGTGTACGGCCCGGCCGACACCGTGAAGGCCGTTCACCTCGTCCCACTCAAAACGGTCGGCATCCTCGAACGGAACCTGACCGACGACAACGAACTGGTCCGCGTCGGGCTGCGCACCAACGACGCGCTGTTCCAGACCGAGCGCGCGATGATCTACACGTCGCTGGTGCAGGGCAAGTTCCCACCGTACCGCGAGATTATCTCGAAGACCAAGAAGGAAGCGACGCAGCGGATCCCGCTGCCGGTGGATGCGTTCCTGTCGCGCGTGCGCCAAGCGGCGATCATGACGGACGACGAGAGCATGCGCGTGGACATGACGTTCGACGCCGGGCGCGTCACGATGAAGGCCCGCGGCGCGAACACCGGGTCCAGCGAAGTCACGCTCGACTTGCCGGACCACACCGGCCCGCGCACCGAAATCGCCTTCGACCCGCAGTACCTGATCGAGTTCCTGCGCGCGCTCGAGGGCGAGCCGACCGTGGTGCTGGAAATGTCCACCGGCGCGCGGGCCGCGCTGTTCACTTGCGGCGACGACTATTCGTACCTCGTCATGCCGCTGACGGGCTGATTGCCTTCTGTAGCCGGGGTCTGTGACCCCGGAAGCTGAGCGTGTCGCGTAGCCCCGGCTACAGAAGGCAGGCGAGCGAGAACCAATGGCGAACGACAACAAAGGCCCGGAGAACCTCGCCGACATCCTCGGCCGGCTGTTCACGTCCCGCGGGTGGGGGCGGAAGAACGACCGGCTGCGGCTGGAGTCGGCGTGGGCGACCGCGGCCGGCGCGGAGTGGCTGAAGGACACGCAAGTTCTGGTCATCAAGCGCGGGGTGATGGAGGTCGCGGTGCGCAACGCGGTGCTGATGTCGGAACTGGCCCAGTTCCACAAGCGCGCGCTTCTCACGAAACTGCGGGCCGCCATGCCCGGTGTGACGCTTACCGACCTGAAGTTCCGCGCCGCCGCGTGGTAGCGCGAGGCGAGCGGGGGGCGTAAGCCCCCTGTTGGCTGGACAACGGAAATTACTGTTGAGATCGAACAGGGGGCTTACGTCCCCCTCGCCAAGACACTAGAGAGGACACCAACACGATGAGCACCGAGACGACGCCGGCCGTTGGGGAATACACCGAGGCTCACATGAAGAGCCTCAAGGACGCCGCCCACATCCGCCAGAACCCCGGCATGTACGTCGGGAACACGCAGTCCGCGGGGCTGCACCACCTCGTGTACGAGATCGTGTACAACTCCGTCGACGAGTGGCTCGCGGGGCACTGCAAGAGCATCCGCGTTACCGTTCACGACGACGGCTCCATTACCGTGGCCGACGACGGGCGCGGCATCCCGGTCGGCATCAAGAAGGACACCGGCAAGAGCGCGCTCGAAGAGGCGCTCACGGTCGCCGGGAACAGCGGCAAGTTCGACAACGCGGCGTACCGCGTCTCGCTCGGTCTGCACGGGATGGGCGCGAAGGCTATGAATGCGCTGTCCGAGTGGTGCGAGGTGGAGGTGCGGCGCGACGGGCGCGTCCACAAGATGGAGTTCGAGCGCGGGTACGCCACCAGCGCGCTCCAAGACCTCGGCCCCGCGCCCGCCGGCGCGCGCGGCACCACGATCACCTTCCGCCCGGACCCGCTCGCGGAGTTCTTCGGCGCGCTCGAGTTCGATTACACCACGCTCGAAGACCGCTTCCGCGAAATCGCCTACCTGTGCAAGGGCTTGGCGCTGACCCTCGTGGACGAGCGCGAGAAGCCGGATCCGAAGACGGCGCACTTCGAGTTCGTCGGCGGCATCGCCGAGTACGTCGTCTGGCTGAACGAGACGAGCGGCGAGAAGGCGGAACACACGGCGATTTACGTTCAGAAAGAGGTCGAACACACCACGCCCGAAACGCAGGGCATGGGCCTCAAGATCGCGGTCGAGGTCGCGCTCCAGTACACCAACGGCGACGACGAGCGCATCCGCTGCTACACGAACAACGCCTACAATCCCGTGGGCGGTACGCACCTCAGCGGGTTCCGCGCCGGGCTGACAAAGGCCATCAACGCCTACGGCAAGAAGGAAGGGCACTTCAAGCCCGACCTCGAAGTGAAGGGCGAGGACTTCCGCGCCGGCCTCACGGCGGTCGTCAGCCTCGCGCACCCGGACCCGCTGTTCGAGTCGCAAACCAAGATCAAGCTGAACAACCCCGAAGTCGAGGGCATCGTCAACAGCGTCGTGTACGACTTCCTCTCGGAGTACTTGGAGAAGAACCCGAAGGAAGCGACGCGCATCTGCAAGAAGGTGGCGCTGACCGCGGAGCTGCGGATCGCGGCGAAGAAGGCCCGCGACGCCCTCAAGGACCGCAAGACCGCGCTGAGCGGCGGCGGGCTACCCGGCAAGCTCTACGACTGCACCTCGCGCGAGCGCGACAAGAGCGAGCTGTTCCTCGTCGAAGGTGATTCCGCCGGCGGCAGCGCCGAGAGCGGGCGGAACCGCATGTTCCAAGCCATCTTGCCCCTGCGCGGTAAGGTGCTGAACGTCGAGAAGGCCCGCCTCGAAAAGCTGTTGGAGAACAACGAAATCTCCGCGCTCATCGCGGCCATCGGCGTGGACATTGAGAACGTGGAGGACGTGAGCAAGGTCCGCTACGGGAAGGTGATTATCATGACCGACGCGGACGTGGACGGGCAGCACATCCGCACGCTGCTGCTCACGTTCTTCTTCCGCCAGATGCGCAAGCTCATCGAGGCCGGGCACGTGTTCGTCGCGCGCCCGCCGCTGTTCAAGGTCACGCAGAAGAAGAACACGCGGTTCGTGCAGACGCGCGAAGAGATGACCGCCGAACTAACGAACCGCGGGCTGGAGGGCACGGCCCTGCGCGTCAGCGCCGCCGGGCGCGGCACCGGCACCGACCGCGCGCTCGCCGCGGCCGACCTCGCCAAGTTGCTCCCGCTGCTCGCCGAGGCCGAGACCGCCGTCGTCGGGTTGGAGCGCCGCGGGCGCACCCTCGAAGACTTCACGGCGACCGACGGCGCGTTCCCCTCGTACCACATCCGCGCGAAGGGCGGGGACCACTGGTTCCGCTCCACCGACGAGGTGAGCGCGTTCAAGACCACGCTCGCGGCCGAACTGACGCGCGAGCCGGTCGTGGGCGAGGACTACACCCTCGACGAGTGGCACGAACTGAAGGCCCTGAACCGCACGCTCGTCAAGCTGAAGGGGCTGGAGTTCGCCGCCGCGGACCTCGTGCCGCTGCCGCGCGTCGCCGGACGCGAGCCGCCCGTGCGCTTCACCCTCGAACACGGCGACAGCCGCAAGGAACTCGTGAGCCTGCGCGAGCTGCCGCTCGAAGTGCGGCGGCTGGGCGAAAAGGGCATCTCGATCACGCGGTTCAAAGGGCTGGGCGAGATGGACCCGGAAGAACTGTGGGCCACCACGCTCAACCCCGAACACCGCACGCTGTTGAAGGTGACGCTGAACGACGCCTTCAAAGCCGAAGAGATGTTCCGCACGCTGATGGGCAAAGAGGTTCAAGACCGCCGCGCGTTCATCTTCAAGAACACGCTCAAGAGCGTGGAAGAGATCGACTACGGGGCGTAGTCGTGCGTAACGTCTGAAGGTCGCAAGTCGGAAAGTCGAAGACCTGAGTTGGCGGGGGTTTCGACCTTACGACGTGCGACCTATTTGAAGAACCCGTCGAGCACGTCGGGCGGGACCGCGCCGCCCTCCATCGCCTGATTCTTGTGCGCCGCTTGGATCCGGTCGAACACCTTCCGCAGCGCGGCCTCGTGCTTCTTCAGCAGCTTCTCTTGGTCCTCTTTGCTCAACTTCAGCTTGTCGATCTTCTCCGCAGTAGCGCGGGCGCGGTCGCGGGCCGCAAGTTGCTTGTCGGGCGGTTCCTTCTTTTCGACGGTCTCGGCGTAGGCGTTCAGGTTCACGATCAGCTCGCGAATCAACGAGTCCGGCCCGCCGCAGCCGGTGGCGCACAGCAGCACCGCGCACACCACCGCCCCGGCAACGATTCGCTTCATGTCTCGCCCTCCGAAAGTCACCAAGATAGTAGTAGGAGGTCTCGGCGAACCGGATCTGAAGCGGGACCGCGCGGAGCGATTCTGTTCCGGTCCGTGGGTTGAACGCGCGCCCGAAGTCGAACCTCGTGGTTGTCGACATCAGAAAGTGATGTGCTTGCGTATCCGGCCCCGCGACCGGGAACCCCAGACGAGTTTAGAAATTGGCGGTCTGGCGCTCTGGGGGTCGAAACGCTGGAAAAACAAGCCTTTGATCCAGAGCGCCACTTCGAGAAAAGTGGCGCTCTGGGGTGGCGGACTGGCGCTCTGGGTCGGGAATTGACGATCTCTTTTTGGCAATCTGGGTCGAATCGCGCGCGCGGACTACTGCACCCGCGCGCCGGGGGGCACCTTCAGTTCAGTGCCCGCCGGGATCAGTTCCGAGGGCTTGAACTGCGGGTTCAGGTCGTAGATGTCGTTCCAGCGCAGGTCGCTGCCGAGGGTCTCGCGGGCCACGGCGCGCATCGTCATGCCGCCCGGCGGAACAACGAACGTGGTGCGCCCGCGGGCGGCGGGCGGCGGGGTGGGGTCGGCCGCGCCCCACTGCGGCGCACCGGTGCCGGTGCCGGACGGGGCCGCGCCCACCTGCCCGCCGAACTGCCGCCGCAGGACGTGTATCGGCGGCACCTCGACGTACCGCACCGCGGTCAGCGCTTGGTTCCGGTTGAACGCCCGCAGCGCCGCGGCGAACCGCCTGTCGTTGTAGAACTCTTGGCTGATCGAATCGTAGGTGTCGCTCGCCCGCGGTTCGTACAGGTCGACGTCGAAGTTCGTCTTCGGCAGCACTTCGGGCACGAACGGCTTCGGGTCCGTGGTGCCGCCGGGCTTGGTGAAGCCCGTGGGCGTGCCGACGGGCGGGAACGGGTCCGGCAACTTCGGTTCGACTTTCGGTTCGGGCTTGGGATCGAGCGGGAACACCGGCGGCGGAACCACGGGCACGCTCGGCCCGCCACCGGGCGCGGGGATCGGCGGCAGCACCGGCTCGACTTTCGGGGTCACATGCGGCTCGACCTTCGGCGGGCCGGGCGGTTGCGGAATGATCGGATCGAGTCCGCTGGGCGGCGGGACCGCGGGGACCATCGGCGCGCCGGGCAGCGGCGGGAGCGCGGGCAACTTCGGCTCGGTGCCGCTAATCGGAATGACGGGCAGAGGGGGAAGCGTCGGCTCGAAGCCCGACGGCGGCGGGAGCGGTGGCAACTTCGGGCGCTCCGGTTCAAGGACCGGCGGCGGGAACACGCTCGGCGCGGGCGGCGGCACCGGCGTGATGCCGGTCGGCCGCGCGACGGGCGAAGTCGGGAACGGCAAATCCGGTGGCGGGATCGGCGGCAGGGGATCGGGGCTAATGGTCGGCGGGGCCGTGGGCTTCGGTTGCTCCTTCGGCTCGGCGCGCGGGGTCGCGGCCCACTCCTGAGAACTGGTCGTCGCGGGCTTCGGCTGGTCCTTCGCGGGGAACATCAGGCGCAGCGCGCCGATCCCCGCCGCGAGGCTGAACACCGCGGAAGCACCGATGGTAAGCTGCTTCTTGGTGAACAGTCCCAGCCACTTTGCGGAGCCGTCCGGCGCGGGCGGGGCGGGCGTGATCGTGGACGGAACAGGCGGGGGCGCGGGCGGCTCGGTCTTGGCCGCGTCCGCCTTCGGCTCCGGTTTGGGGTCCGGCTTCGGCACGAACGGCGCGGGCAGCGGCGGCAGGGCCGCGGGCGGCACCGACCCCGGCACCGAGCGCGCGAACGACGGCTTGGGCACGTCAACGGCGATGGGATCGGTCATCCGTGACCTCACTGTTGGGTTCGATGCGCTCCGCGATGCGCAGTTTCGCGCTGCGGGCGCGGGGGTTGCGCGCGGTCTCTTCGGCCCCGGCTTCGACGGGCTTCTTCGTCACCGGCCGCCACACGGTCGCGGTGCGGAGCGCCTGCTTCACGCGCCGGTCTTCGAGCGAGTGGAAGCTGATGACCCCCACCCGGCCGCCCGGTTTCACCAGTTTCGGCAGCGCCGCGAGCAAGCGGTCGAGCGCGCCGAGTTCGTCGTTGACGGCGATGCGCAGCGCCTGAAAGACGCGCGTCGCCGGGTCGATGCCGCCCGCGCGTGGCACGCACCCGCGCACCACGTCGGCGAGGTCCGCGGTGGTGGCGAACGGGGTCGCCGCGCGTCGCTCGACGATCCGCCGGGCCACGCGCCGGCTGTGGCGCTCTTCGCCGAACTCCCAGAACACGTCCGCGAGTGCGGCCTCACTCATCCGGTTCACGAGGTCGGCCGCGGTCGCCCCGCCGGTCGGGTCGAGCCGCATGTCGAGCGGGCCGTCGGCGCGGAAGCTCAGCCCGCGGTCGGCCCGCGCCAGTTGGTCCGAACTGAACCCGAGGTCCGCGAACACGCCGTTCACCTGTACGAACCCGCGCGCGGCCAACACTTCCGTCAGTTGGTCGAAGTTCGCGTGAACCAGTTCGACCGGCAGCCCGTCAAGCTGCCCGCGGGCGAGCGCGAGCATGGTCGGGTCTTGGTCGAGCGCGATCACGCGACCCGTCGGCCCGACGCGCTCGGCGATCGGGCGTGTGTGCCCGCCGCCGCCGGTCGTGCAATCGACCCACGTTTCGCCCGGCTTCGGGGCGAGCAACTCCAGAACTTCGACCGGCAACACGCTGGCGTGAACCGGGCAGTCGGCGGGCATAGGCGGCTTCGGGGATTGAGTCAAGGCGAACGTGCCGGGGCAGTTACAGAGTATCGAACCGCGGGTTTCGTGTGGTGACCGGGTCCGTTGGCGCGGGTCCGTGCGTCCGCCGCAACGATCGGTCGCCGGCGAAGCGCTCCGATTTTACACGAGCCGCGGCGCTACCAGCGGCTGATCCCCATTTGGGCCTTGCCCTGTAGTTCGGCGCGCTTCAGGATGGCGTCGTGCGCCGCGAGTTTGTACAGGTCGCCCAGCGTGGGGTAGTTGAAGCACGTCGCGAGGAACAGGTCCGCGCTCCCGCCGGTCATCATTGCCATCAGGCCGACGTGAATCAGCTCGGTGGCCTGTTCGCCGATCACGTGGACGCCGAGCAACTTGAGGTCGTCGCGGGCGAACACCAACTTCAGGAACCCGGTCTTGTCGTTGATGATCTTGCCGCGCGGGTTCTGGTCGTAGTCCGCGCGGCCGATCACCACGGGCACGTTCTTCTCGCGCGCCTGCTGCTCCGTTAGGCCCACGGAACTCACTTCGGGAATGGTGTAGATGCCGGCGGGGAGAAACTGCGCGAGGGCCTGCTTCGCGTTCGAGCCGAAGGCGTGGCACGCGGCGACGCGGCCCTGCTCGGAACTGGTGCTGGCGAGCGCCGGGAACCCGATCACGTCGCCCACCGCGTAGATGTGCGGGGCCGTCGTGCGGAAGTGCTCGTCCACCGGGATCAGCCCGCGCGGGGTGAGGCCGAACCCGGCCTTCTCCGGGCACAGGCTCGCCGCGGCGCTCGTGCGCCCGGCGCACACCAGCAGGTGATCGACCGCCAGTTCCTTCCCGGACTTCAGCTTCAGTTCGATCTCGCCGGAGTGCGGGGCGTGGCACGTTTCGATCTGATCCTTCCACCAGAATACGATGCCCTGCGCCTCCATCGCGCGGCGCAGCCCCTCGGACAGGTCGGCGTCGAGGAACGGCAACAGCACGTCGCGGCCGTCGATGAGGTGGACGCGCACGCCGAGCGCGGCGAACATGCAGGCGTACTCGCTGCCGATCACGCCGGCCCCGACCACTGCGAGCGACCGCGGGATGCTGGTGATGTACAGCAGTTCGTCGGAGTCGTGAACGCGCCCGTGGTGGAACGGGAACACGGGCGGGCGCACCGGCGTGGAGCCGATGGCGACGACGATCTTGTCGGCGCACAGGTCGGTGTGGCCGCCGGGCGGCGACGGGTGGGTCACGCGCACGGTGTTGGGGTCGAGGAACGCGCCGCTGCCGCGGTACACGCTCACCCCGTAGCGGTCCAGCAGCGTGCGCATCTGGTGCGCCTCGCTGGCCTTCACCGCGCGCTCGTGGCGCACGAGGTCTTCGATCTTGGCCTGCCGGCGCACCGACACGTCGACGCCGACGAGCGCGCGGGCCTTGACCCCGGAAATGGCGAGCGCGGTCTCGCGCAGGGTCTTGCTGGGAATGGTGCCGGTGTTGACCGCGGCCCCGCCCACAACCGAGTGGCGCTCGACGAGCGCGACGCGCTTGCCGAGCAGCGCCGCGGTGTCGGCCGCGGCCACGCCGCCCGGTCCGGCTCCGATTACGATGAGGTCGAAGCGCGTCGGGGCGGGCATGGCGGTGGCTCCGGTGGGTGTGCCCACATGATACCCGCGGGCGCGCCGGTGTCACGTTACTGCTTCGGCGGGGGCGGTTCGGGCATGGGGCCGCGCTTCTTGATCGCCCCTTCGACCTTACCGATGGCGGACGCGAACACCGCGTTCTTCGGCTCCAGCCGGCTCGCTTCCTTGATGGCGACGAGTGCCCCGTCGAGGTCGCCGACGTCCACGAGTGCGACGCCCAAGTTGAAGTGCACCCCGGCGTTCTTCGGGTCGCGCCGCACCGCCTCGCGGAACGCCGCGACCGCGGCCACGAACTCCTTGTTGCGCGCCAGTGCGATGCCGAGGTTGTTGTGAACGTCCGGCAGCGCGGGGTCGAGTCGGGCCGCGTCGCGGAACGCCGCGCTCGCGCCGGCCCAGTCCGCTTTCGCCTTCAGCCCGAGGCCCAGATTGTAGTGGGCTGGGGCCAGCTTCGGGTCGGTGCGGATCGCCGCGCGGTACTGCTCGATGGCCCCGTCGCGGTCCCCGGTGTCGCTGAGTACGGTGCCGAGGTTCACGCGCGCCCCGGTCAGGTTCGGGTCCAGTTTGAGCGCCGCGCGGTAGCTGGTAATCGCTTCGGCCTTGTCGTTCCGGGCCGACAGCGCGTCGGCAAGACTGAGGTGCGCTTGCGCGAGTGCCGGGTCGATGCGGAGGGCCTCGCGGTAGCACGCAATCGCCTTGTCGCGCTGGCCCTGTTTGCCCCGAACGAGACCGAGGTTGAAGTGCGCCGCGGCCAGCTCGGGGTCGAGGCGGATGGCCTCCGCGTAGGCGGTCGCGGCCCCGTCGTGATCGCTCTTCCCAGCGAGCACGTTCCCGAGGTTGTTGAACGCGGCGACAAGCGCGGGATCGAGCCGGGTGGCCTCGCGGTACGCGGCGAGCGCGCCGTCGGTGTCGCCGGTGTTCGCGAGCGCGTCGGCCAACCCGACGCGCGCCGCGGCGTTCCGCGGGTGGGCCGCGACCGCCGCTTGGTACCAGCGCAGGCGCGCGCCGGCGCTGCCGGCACGGTCGTGCAAGTTGCCGAGCAGCATGAGGAGCGCGAGCGCGTCCGGCCGGGCGCGCAGCGCGACCTCAAGAACCTTGAGGCGGCGCGTAACCGGAATCGCGTCCATGTAGCCCACCGCCGCGGCGAATCGCGCGGGCTGCTGCTCCACTTGCGGTTGCGCGATCAGGTCCACGACTCGCGCCTTGTCGCCGGCGCGGAGGGCCGCGCGCACCCCGTCCCGGTACGCATCGGGATCGGCCTCGTGCAGCATGTCGCGCAGCCAGTTCGACTGCTCGAGCGCGAGCCAACTGTCCAGCGCGGTGAGCACCTTGTCGGCGACGAGCGACTGCCTCACGCGGGCCGCGGCGTCTTTCGGGGCGACCTGATGGCCGAACATTTCGGCGTTCCCGAAGGTGTCGCGCCAGAGCGCGACGATCTGGAAGTTGGCCGGGAGGTTGCCGTTGATCGGGCTCCACGCGAAGCGGTCCACGGCGTCGAGCTTGGCGAGCAGGACGAAGTCGGCCCGGCACCGGGCGAGCCGCGCGGCGACGGGTTCCCCGCCGCCCTCTTTCGCGCGGCGCTCGGCCTCCGCGAGCGCGACCCCCGCGGCCTCCGTTTCCCCGCGCCGCAGGTGCTGCTCGCAGCGGCCCGCGAGCGCGGCGATGGCGTCGCCGTTGCGCGCGAGCCGGCTCCGCTCGTCCGCGGCGCGGCGCTCGTCGTCCAACTGTTGCCGCAGGTCCGCGGCCCGCTTCTCCCCGTCGGCGCGCTCTTGTGCGGCCCGCGTTTCGGTCTCGGTTCGGTCCCGTTCGGCGGCGCGCGCGCGGCTCTGGCGGTCGGCCCACCAGCCGAACGCGCCGAGGCCCGCGAGCAGCAGCGCGACGGTCCCCACGAGCGCCGTTTGCGCCCGCCGCCGCTTCCGCTGTTCGAGGGCCTTCGCCTCGGTCGAGGCGCGCGACAACTCGGCGGCACGCAGGCGCTGCTCGACCCCGGCACGGTACGCGGCCACCAGTTCGGCGACGTCCGCGCCGTCCGCGGGCCGGTCGTCCGGGTCCGGGGCGAGGCACCGCTTGGCGAGGGCTATTAGCTCCGGGTCCGCGCCGCAACCGTCGAGCCGCGCGAACGCACCGGACAGGTCGCCGGCGGCGGCGCGGCGGATGGTCTGCTCGCCGCCGCCGGTGAAGGGCGGTTTGCCCGTGAGGATCGCGCAGAGGACGCCGCCGAGCGCGAACACGTCCGACCGGCACCCGACGCGCGCGGTGTCGCCGCGGGCCTGTTCGGGCGACATGTACGCGGGCGTGCCCATCACCTGCCCGGCGACCGTTCGCGGGTCGGTCGATTCGTCCGTGGGTTGGTGGACGGTCGTTCGGTTCGCGTCGGCGGGCGCGCGAACCCGCGCGGCGGGTGCTCCCGGTTCGGCCGGCTCCGCGGTGTCGAGTTGCTTCGCCAAGCCCCAGTCCATCACCTGTACCTCGCCGAAGTCGCCGACCATGACGTTCGCGGGCTTCAGGTCGCGGTGAATGATCCGTTGGGTGTGGGCGAACGCGACGGCCTGCGCGATCTGCTCGAACGCGGCCACGAACCGCCCGCGCCCGTCGGCCGGGTCGGGGCGCTGATCGAGGAGCGCGTCGAGGGTGTGCCCGTTAATCAGCTTCATCGCGAGGAACGGGCTGCCGTCGGCGAGCGCGCCGCGGTCGTGAACGGGCGGAATCCCCGGGTGCTGTAGCTGGGCCGTGATTTGCGCCTCGGTCGCGAACCGCCGCGCAACGGCCGAGTTGGGATCGAAGCGGTTCTGGAGCACCTTCACCGCGACCGCGCGGTTCAGCACGGTGTCGGTCGCGCGGTACACGATGCCCATACCGCCGCGCGCGAGTTCGGGGCCGATCAGGTAGCGCTCGGGCCGTACGGGCGCGAGAGCCGGGGCGAGTTCGGCCGGTTCGGGGTCGAAGCCGGTAGTCGCAACGGGATCGTTGGGCACGGGATACCTCCGCACGGGTGGCGCGCGTCTGGTAACAGTTCGGCCGAACGGCCTTCGTACCGCGCCACCGCAAGTCGGGGTCGGGTCACTTCGGCAGCGCGGACCCGAAGAAGCGGAGCCAGTTGCCGAAGAAGTAGGCGTCGATGTCGGCGCCGCTGTACCCGCGGCGCGCGAAGATGTCTTCGAGCTTGTGGACGTCGGTGATGGTGTCGAGGTCGCGCGGGGTCTGCTCGGTGCCGTAGCCGCCGTCGAGGTCCGTGCCCAGCGCGACGTGCCTCGTGTTGCCCGCGAACTGGCAGATGCGGTCCACGTGATTGACGATGGCTTCGAGGCCGACCACTTCCGGCTGCGTCTTCCCGCGCACCCAACCGGGGTACATCATCCACGCATCGAACGCGGAGCCGATCACCGCGTTCCGCTTGATAAGCTCCTTCACCTGCTCGTCGGTGAGCTGCCGGTCGCCGGGCACGAGCGCGCGCAGGTTGTGATGGCTCGCGAGCATCGGCCCGTCGTACACGTCCATCGCGGTCCAGAACGACTGGTCCGAAAGGTGCGTCACGTCGAGGATCATCCCGACCTTCATGAACTCCTTCAGCAGTTGCACGCCGGCCGGGGTCATGGGGCCGTCGGTCGCGGTGCCGTAGGCGTACTGCCCGCGGCCGTAGTGCGCCGGGCCGACAGCGCGCAGGCCGAGGTCGAACCAGTGCTGCGTCTGTTCGGGTGTAACGATGGGGTCCGCGCCTTCCATGCTCAGGATGATGCCGAGGGGCGTGCCGTCCGGGTTCGCTTCCCATGCGGCCCAGTGCGCCGCGAGATCGCCGCGCGTGTAGAGGAACTTGAGGAAACCTTGCGATTCAAGCAATCTGTAGTAACCGAGTGAGCCGTAGCAGTGGGCGTAGGCGATCTGCTGGGTGGCGTAGTCGATGTCGCCGCGCTTGAAGCCCCAGCGCTCGGCGGCGTCCGGCCCGCTGCGGGCGAGCACGGTCGCGACGCACACCGGCACGCGGCACCGCTTCAGTTCCGGCAGCGTGAGCGTGTTGCGCCCGCGCCCCTTGATGTCGGTGAAGTCCTTTTCGATCTCGCGCAGCCGCGCGACCGGGAGCATCAGGTCGCGGTTGTAGTTGAGCGCGTTGAGGGCGAGGTCGAGGTGGGCGTCGATCATCGGGCGCATGTGGCACACGCGGGGGGAAGAGGAAGGCGGGTGCTGTCGGTTATATGCGCCCGCGCGCCCGGGGTTGAACCCCGGGCTATTTTCGGTGACGCCGTTGGCGTCACAAAACCAGCGCCGTCGTATTGGCCCCAGCGGGGCCACCGTGCAATAGCCCGGGGTTTCAAACCCGGGCGGGTGGGTTCACGCCGTCGCCGGGGCCGGGGCCGGGGCCGGCGCGGGTGCGGGCGGAACCAGCGGTGCGAACTTGAGCCGCGGGAACAGCACCATCGCCACGATGAACACGCCGATGGCCTCGGCCGTGAGCAAGACGCCCTGAAGCCGCGGGAACGTCGCGGCCAGCATGGTCACGGTCAGGATCGCCGCGGCGGGCGTCACCACGCCCGCGAGTGCCAGCCGCGCGCCCATGAGGGTGACGGCGCGCACGCCGATAATCAGCAGCGCGACCCCGGCCGACGCCGCGACCGCCGCGCCCAGCGGGATGAACTCTTGCGCGAAGTACATCAGCGGGTACGCACCCGCGAACGTGCCCACCGTGAGCAGCAGCATCCAGCGGTCGAACTTCGTCACCTCGAACGCCTGCGCCACCAGCCCGACGAGCAGGCCGAAGATCAACACGCTGAGCGGGCCGAGCCACGTCAGCTCGCCGAGCCGGTCGATGGGCGAGATGCCGAGCACATCCAACCGCACCGGCTGGCCGAACAGCAGTTGCTTGTAATCCCACGTGTACACGGTCGCGCCGGCGGTGCGCTCGAGGCGCGTCGGCTGTAGCGACAGTTCCAGCAGGCGCACGTCGGAGCCGTTGGCCGTCAGGGTGATCTGGAACTGATCGAGGCTCCCGCCGGGCGGCACGGACAGTTCGTACAGCCCTTTGCCCACGGCGCTGTACGTCACCTCCATCGCGGTCGGCTGGTCGAGCGTGCCGCGCCACACGAGTTTGCCGTCGCGCAGGCTCACCGCGGTACTCGGCTTGCCGTCCGCGGTGATGGTGAGGTCGGCGAGGGAGATCGTTTGTGGTGGGAGCGGCAGTTCCAGTTCGCACTCGCCCGCGGCCTCGGTCGGCTTCTGCGCGCGGAGCTTCCCGGTGAAGCGGGCCTCGTAGATGGACTCCGGGGTCGCGGTGCCGACGCTGAGTTTCGGTGTCAATTCAACGTTCGCCACGAACAACGACACGCGGGCGCGGGGCCGCGGCGCGGGCGGCTTGGCCGGGTCCGCGCCCTTCGGCGCGTCGGCCGCGGCGTGCGGAACCGCCTCGTGCTGCTGCGGTGCCCCGCTCGCGAGCTTCTTCGAAACGGCCGCCTGCCGCACTTTCTGCACGGCCGGGAGCAGCATCCCGATGAGCACGGCGATGACCGCCACGACGACCAACAGTTCCATGAGCGTGAACGCGCGGCGCGACGAATGAGACATGGCGAACGCCTCCGTCGGTGTGACGCGGGCGCGAGGGTGACGTGAGCGCCCGCCAGAGGTGTAACGTCGGCCGGCGCGAGCCATTCCAGCGCCGTCACCGTAGTCCTCACGCTACGCGTAAGGACCGCTGGGGTGTGGAGTCGCGCCGGTCCGCGCCCATCGCGCCTACGCCCCCGGACCTCGTGCGGAGCGTGAGGACTACGGTGTGCACGGCGACCCCGTTGGGGCCAGCAAGACGCCGCGGGGTTCGCGCTCGCCGCCGGCGCGCGGGGCACTTACAATCCGCCTCGTGTCTCCCCTTCGCACGAGGCCCGTCCCATGTTCCGCCTGTCCGCCCTCGCCGCGCTTGTCGCGGTCGTGGTGTTCGCCCCCGCGGCTCGCGCCGACGACACCGAGTTCTTCTTCAAGCCCAACGACCGCGTCGTCTTCCTCGGCGACAGCATCACCGCGCAGTACCAGTACTCGAGCTACATCGAGCTGTACCTGACGACGCGGATGCCGAAGGGGAACTTCACGTTCCTGAACGCCGGGATCGGCGGCGACACGGCCAACGGCGGCGCGGGCCGGTTCCAGAGTCACGTGCTCAACGAGAAGCCGACCGCGGTCACCATCAACTTCGGGATGAACGACGGCGGGTACGGCAAGTTCAACCCGGACGCGAGCAAGCGGTTCGCCGAGCGCACGAGCGCGATGCTGGACATGGCGAACAAGGCCGGGGTGCGCGTCGCGCTGCTGTCGCCGAACGCCGTGGACCGCCGCAACAAGAGCAACGGCAAGGAGTACGTCGAGACCCAGAAGCAGTTCTACGCGCCGCTCAAAGACCTCGCGGCCAAGCACAAGACGAGCTTCGTCGATCAGTACGCGATCACCCGCGCCGCGACCGACAAGATGGAGATCGACGACCCGACGGCGAAGAAGGCGGTGCCGTACTACGACGGGTTCCACACGTCGTCGCCCGGCGGCATGCTGATGGCCCACTCGATCCTCACCGGCCTCAAGGCCCCGGCCGCTGTCAGCGATGTCGTCATCGAGAACGGCAAGGCGACCCCGACCAAGTGCAAGGTCGAAGACCTCGCGGGCTTCCCGAACGCTTCGGGCGTGAGCTTCACCCGCACCGACGACGCGCTCCCGATGCCGGTGCAGAAGGACTGGCTGCCGATGCTGCCGTACACGAACGAGCTGCGCGACCTCAATTACTACGGCCTGACCGTGAAGGGGCTGAAGGCCGGTGACTACACCGTGAGCATCGACGGGGTCGCGGTGGGCAAGTACAGCGCGAAGCAACTGGCCGACGGGGTGAACCTCGGCACCGTGACCGCGGGGCCGGTGTGGGAGCAGGGCAACAAGGTGCTGCAGGCGATCAACGCAAAGAACCAACTGGTGTCGCAGCGGTTCTTCGGCGTGGTGATGTTCAACGCCCCGGACTGGCTCGCGGACGTGGCGAAGGAGCGCAAGCCGCTGGAGCTGCAAAAGCGGATGGAGAAGATCGACGCGGCGCAGGCCGACATCTACAAGCTCGCGACCCCGGTCGCGCGCAAGTTCGCGGTCAAGCCCGCGGAGTAAGCGCACTATCGGCGCGTAGCGACGCGCCAGAGTAGTAGGCACACTCCGTGTGCCTACTACTCTGGCGCGTCACCCTTCCCCCAACAGCAAATCCAGCATCCAGCAGCCGCGGACGTGGGTAGCGGTCGCGTCGCGGCAGTGGTTCAGCACGTCGTCGGTGGCGCAGCCGGCGTCTTGCAGCGCGTCGGCCAGAATCGGCATCCGGTCGAACGCCTTGTCGTCGTAGATGCCCTGCGCGAGCAGAAGCACGTCGGTGGTGAGCCAATCCGGGTCGAGTTCGACCGGGCGGAACGGGTTCCCGAACAGCTCGCGCAACAGGTCGCTCTGGCGCTGGAACGCGGTCTTCCACGACGGGCCTTGCTGCGACGCCACGCCCACGGTGCGGCGCATCGCCTCCTCCGCGTCGCGGTCCATGAACACGTTCAGATAGCGGCGGCGCGGGCCGCGCCCGGTGTCGGCCCACTTCTCCAACTGGTTCATCCGACGCAGGAACTCGGCGCGGGCCGACTTCTCCAAAATGAACGGCAGTTGGCCCAGCCAGAACCCGTGCATGAACAGCCGCCACACGCGCGGCGTAGCGCGCGAGTGTTTGCGCACCAACTCGAACATCGGGCGCGAGTCGCTGCCGGTCAGCCAGTCGTGTTCGGTCACGGGTCACGCCCCCGCGGTGTACAGCTTGCGCTCGCGAACGTACTCCTCGACCGCGCGCGGCACCATGTACCGCACGCTCATGCCGTCCGCGACCGAGCGGCGCAACTCGCGACTGGCGAGGTCGATGGGCGGGCACGCCACGAACTTCATGCGCACGTCGGCCTCTGGCACGCCCAGCGCCGCGGCCAGCCGCTCCGCGGTCCACAGCATGACGCCCGGCCGCGGCACGACGAGCAACCCGGCGCGGGCGATCACCTGTCGCGGTTCGTACCAGCCCGGCAGGTCCGGCAGGCAGTCCGAGCCGAGCAGCAGGAAGAACTCGTTGCCGGGGTGCCGCGCGTGCAACTCCGCGAGCGTGCGCGCGGTGTAGCTCGGTTCGGGCAGTTCCTTTTCGATGCGGTCGATGCGGAACCCCGCGTGCCCGGCGGTTGCCAGTTCGAGCATCTCGCACCGCTGCTCGAACCGCGTCACGCCCTTGTCCTTGTGCGGCGGGTGCGCGCTGGGCACGAACCACACTTCGTCCAACTTCCCCTGCGCGCGGCACTGCTCCGCGAGGATCAGGTGCCCGACGTGAACCGGGTCGAACGTGCCGCCGAAGATGCCGATGCGCATGGCTGATCGCCCAAAGCAGAATGGCCACAAAAAAGCACAAGAGTCACAAGATAGCAGAAGGCAGAAGAGTTTTGACGGGATGGCCAAGATGAAGCGGGATGAAGAGAACGGCACGCTCTTCGATATCGTGGTTCATCCTGTTCATCCTGTCAAAACTCTTCTGCCTTCTGCTATTGCTGCTGTCTTCTTTTGTGGCTTTTGTGCCATTTCGTGGCCATTCTTCTTCGCGGGTGTTCGTCGGGATTGACCGCGGCGCGGGCCGCGGTACAAGGCTCGCCATTCGCACGGAGGCCCGCATGGTCGCATCCTTACTGATGGTCGGCGCGCTCGCCGCCGCCTACGAACCGGAACCTGACGTTCACACAGTTCCCGGCCCCAACTTCCAAATCCCGTGCAAGCTCGCCGCGCTCAAGGACGACGCGAAGAACGTGGACAGCGTTCGGCTGTTCGTCTCGCGCGACCGCGGCCAGATGTGGGAGTTGTACGAGACGATTACGCCCGACAAGACCGCGTTCACGTTCTGCGCGAAGAAGCCCGGCGAGTACTGGTTCACGGCACAGGTGAAGGCGAAGGACGGCACGCTGAACCCGGCGAACCCGGCCGAGTTCGCCCCGATGCAAAAGGTCCGCGTCGCCACCGGCACCGAGTCGGACCCGCTTCCGCCACCGTTCCCGACACCGGCGGTGCAGCCGCGCCGTGCGGCGGATCGGGAGGTCGCCGAACTCGAGGACGACCTGACCCGCGCCGAACTCGAACTGATTCGCAAGGAGATTAAGCGGCTGACGGAGGAAACCAAGCTGACGCCCGATGTGGAAGCGAAGATCGACCGCTTACGCGCACGACTGCGCGACCTGCGCGAGCGGTTGTGGCCCAACCGCCCCAGCGCCGCGCCGCCGCTGACCTTCCCCGACCCGCTGCCGCCCCTGCCCGCGCCGAAGCCGGACGACGGCCGGTTGCCGTCGTCGGCGTTTCCGATCGACCCGCTCATTGTGCCGGTAGTGCGGCCCGTAGCGCCGACGCCGCGCGCTCAGGGGCAACGGTAACGATGTGCGCCCCGAAGCCCCACTCCAACCCGGCCGGGCGCGCCGTTCGCGGCATCAGTTCGATGTGCCAGTGGTAATGGGGCAGGTCGCCGGCGCGCAGCGGCGACGTGTGCAGGAACCAGTTGTACGCCGGCGCGCCGGCCACGGCGTCGAGCGCCCGCAGTACGCGCCGCATCAGCCCCGCCAGTTCCAGCGCCGCGCCGTCAGCAATCGCTTCGTAGCATGGCGCGTGCTCCTTCGGCAACAGCCACACTTCATAGGCGAACCGCGGCGCGTAAGCCGCGACCGCGACGAAGTACGCCGTTTCCGCTACGACGCGCGTGCCGTCCGTGCGCTCGCGCTCCACAAGTTCGCAGAACACGCAGTGGCCGGCGCGCGCGAAGTGGGCCTCCGCGCCACTGAGTTCGGCCTGAAGGAGCCCGGGCACAACGGGCAGCGCGATGAGTTGCGAGTGCGTGTGCGCGATGGACGCGCCCGCTTCCGCCCCGACGTTCTTGAAGACGGCGACGTGCGCCAGTCGCGGGTCGGCCGCGTGCGCCGCCAGCCGCGCGCGGTACGCGCACAACACGTCGCGCTGGTGCGCGTCGGAGAGGTCGGCCGGGTTCTCGACGTGTTCGGGGCAGTCGATCAGCACTTCGGCACAGCCATAAGCCGCTTGCGGCTTCGCGAGCGTTTGGAGCGCCGGAAACTTGTTGGGTACGACGCGGAGCCGCCAGCCGGGACCGTTGGGCGCGGAGCCGGCGGCGCGGAGCGCGTACACCTCGTGCGGGGTGTCGTGTTCCGCGCCCTCGCAGAACGGGCACGCGAGCGCCGCGGCCGGGCCGCAGCGCGGCCGGGCGTCGCCCAGTTCGTGCGGGCGCGCCGCGCGGGCCGGGGCGACCACCGCCCACCGGCCCGTCACCGGGTCGCGCCTCAGTTCGGGTTCGTCACTCATAGGAGTCGCTCGGCGCGACCGCGCCGATTCAGTAGACTCGTTGCGCAATAGGTGTTGGTTCAGTCGCACTTCGGCCAGACGATCCTGTGTGGTCGTTACCCGTACATCCGGTTGTGGAGTCCGGCGACGTTCTTCATCATCACCGTGTGACGACGGGGCG
>Ga0194132_10002392_pt1 | contig 35353 bp, 41 predicted proteins | sample TA2KigOf80mmetaG_FD_148612 | JGI IMG/M metagenome (GOLD analysis project Ga0194132, IMG submission 148612) | Freshwater microbial communities from Lake Tanganyika, Tanzania - TA2015054 Kigoma Offshore 80m | ecosystem: Environmental > Aquatic > Freshwater > Lake | place: Tanzania: Lake... | reverse complement strand
CTCCAGCTTCACGCGGCGGTCGAAATTGAGCCGGAGCGGACCATCACCTGATTCACCCGTTGGGTTCTGCAAAATAGCCTCGTTCAATCCAGATTAACTTATTGATTCTTATATCTGAATCTCTAAGAAATTGCATCACAATACGGTGTCATCCGGCGAATGCGGGATCAATTCTTGGCGCGCTCGATGTAGGTCGCGTCCTCGATCCGCACGACGACCCGGGTGCCGGTGCCGATATGCGGCGGCACCATGACCCGCACGCCATTGTCCAGCAGCGCCGGCTTGTAAGACGACGCGGCAGTCTGTCCTTTGGTGGTCGGTTCGGTTTCGGTCACCGTCAATACCACGCTCTGCGGCAATTCCACCGATACCGGATTGCCTTCATAGAGGCTGATGTTGACCTTCATGCCTTCTTGCAGGAACTGCGCCTGCTCGCCGATCTGTTCCTCCGTCATGGTGACCTGATCGAAGGTCTCGTTGTCCATGAAGGTGCAGACATCCCCTTCCCGGTAGAGGAACTGGAACTCACGAAACTCGATGAACACCCGTTCGACCTGCTCGGTGGTGCGGTACCGCTCGTTGGTCTTGATCCCGTCGGTCATGCCGCGCATGTCGATCTGGGTGACCGCCGCGCCCTTGCCGGGCTGGATGTTCTGCGCCTTCAGCACGACATAGAGCTTGCCATTGCGCTCCACGACATTGCCGGCGCGAAGCTGGCTTGCATTGACCTTCATGGACGCCTAACCGGTGGGCGGGGTGGAACCGTGCTCGGCCGGTCCCTTAGCACGGGGCATCGGGACCGACAACGGTCGCCCGCTGGAGGCAGGGAAAGGAGCGATCGGCCGATGCGGCAGAGTTGGTGGCGGCCCGACCGCTATGCCTTGCGCCGGCCGGCACTGCTGGCCCGCGGCCGGATCGCCCAGGCGACCCGGCGGTACTTCCAGGCGCAGGACTTCGTCGAAGTGGAAACGCCGGCCCTGCAGGTGTCGCCCGGGATGGAGCCGCATCTCAAGGCGTTCGCCACCCGGCTGACCCAACCGGACGGCGCCAGCGACCGGCTCTATCTGCACACCTCGCCGGAGTTCGCCATGAAGAAGCTGCTGGTGGCGGGCGAGCCGCGGTTGTTCCAGTTCGCCCGGGTGTTCCGCGACGGCGAGCGCGCCGATACCCACCACCCTGAATTCACCATGCTGGAATGGTATCGCGCCGACCAAGGCTATGAGCGGCTCATGGCGGATTGCCAGGACCTGCTGCGGGGTGCGCTGGTGGCAACCGGCCGGGAGCGATTCCATTGGCGGGGACAGGACAGCGATCCCGGCCAGCCCTGGCAGCGCTTGAGCGTGGCCGAGGCTTTTCACCGGCACGCCGGCTTCGACCTTCTGGCGACGATCGATCGGCCGGACGCGCCGGAACCTGGGCGGCTGGCCGAGCAGGCGCGCGCGGCCGGGGTGCGGGTGGCGGACGGCGATGGCTGGGACGATCTCTTTTTTCGCATTTTCCTGGAACGGATCGAGCCGGGCTTGGGCCACCCGGTCCCCACGCTGCTCTGCGACTACCCGATCCACATGGCGGCCCTGTCGCGGCCTAAGCCGGGCGCCCCGCACCTGGCCGAACGCTTCGAGCTCTATGTCTGCGGCCTGGAACTGGCCAACGCCTTTGGCGAACTGACCGACCCGGTCGAGCAGCGTCGACGCTTCCAGGCCGACCAGGAACTGAAGCGGCGGCTTTACGGCGTGGCCTACCCGATCGACGAGGACTTCCTGGCGGCGCTGGCCTTTGGCATGCCGCCGGCCGCCGGTATCGCACTCGGCTTTGACCGCCTGGTCATGCTGGCGACCGGTGCCAACCGGATCGAGGATGTCCTCTGGGCGCCGGTCGCGCCGCACGGCAGCTAGCGCCTATGCGATGCGGCCACCAAGCGGCGCCCGACCGTCGGGGTCCTCGATCTCCAGCACCCAGAGATCGGGATCGCGGGCCACCGCCCTTTCGATATAGGCGTCGCATACCTCCTCGCCGACCGGCTCGGCCCCCGTACCGCGCAGCCAGGCAACCGCATCGTCGGCCACCCGGGTCTGCACAAGGACCGTGAAGCCGACCGCGTATCGGTTTAACTTTATCAACACCGCCCCGCTATCCTCGTCACCGCGGCGGACGACGGTGGCCACCACGCCGGCGACGCCGCAGGCGCGCACCTGCGAGGCTATCCAGATCCGGGTCCGCAGGCGGGCGGGATACATCGGGCGGGAGTATAACGCGGGGCGGGCGCGGCCGGGCGCGCTGACCGCCGGCGCAGCGAGGGCCAAAAGTGCGGGTTCGTAATCCTGGCCAGGCAAGCTCGAGCGGTCGTGTCAAGGGCGGCCTGGCCTGCTGCGCCTTGTTCCTGGGCTTGCTGTCCGCGGGCCTCGCCACTGCCGGCGAGCCGCGTTCGCGCAAGAACCCATTTTGGTCGGAACTCGGCCAGCGCGCCCTGGCAAGCTGCGCCAGCGCCCGCATCGAGACGGCGCTGGCCGGCGCCCGTCAGATCGACGATGCCGAGAATTTGGCCGAGCAACTGCGGGAAGCGGCAGGCCGGCCCCTGTTGTTGCGCGACATCGAGGCAAGCGGCCTTGACTTGCGCGGCATCGACCTGGCGGGCGCCTATCTCGGCGACGTCGTGCTGCACGATGTCAACCTGGCGGGCGCCAACTTGGATGGCGCCGTGCTGGAACGGGTGCGCCTGCTGAACAGCGACCTCAGCCGCGCCACACTGCGCCAGGCACGCATTTGCGACAGCGACCTCACCGGTTCGCGGCTCAACAAGGCCGATCTGGGCCTCGCGGCCATTGTGCGCAGCAACCTGTCGCAGCTCAGCGCCCGCAAGAGCCGCTGGGAGGAGGCGGTCCTGCACGCCAATCTGTTGGCCGGGGCTGATTTTCGCGCCGCGAACCTGCGCGGCGCCCTGTTGTTCTGCGACGAAGCGTCGTTGGGCGAGCCCTGCCCGGCGCAGGTCGGCGAGCTCGATCTGGCGAACGCCGAGTTGAGCGGAGCGACGTTGGCCGCACTCGACCTGCCGATCAATCTGGCTGGCAGCCGGCTCGACGACGCGACCCTCGATGCGCGCTATCTGACGGCTGCCTTGTCGGCGCGGTTCGAAACGCTGGAAATCGCCCCCTCGGCGGTCTCGGAAGCGTGGCCGGTGACGTTCTCAGCCCAGGAGATCAGGGCCTTGCTGGCCAACTGGCGCGCCAACGCCGATGGTTCCTTTCCGGCTTGGCTCGCCTGCGTCGAAGCCACCGATCCGCTGGAGCAAGCGGTCTGCGGTGATCCGGACGTCGCCGCGCTGTCGCGGTTGGCGAGCCGGCACGAAGGCGAACGGCCGTCCGGCGAGCGCCGGTCGGCCTGGCAGCAACGTCTCACGGAATGCCCAAAGCTGAACGACGTCTCAGGCTGCCTGAAGCAAGGTTATGTCCAGCAATTGCTGAACCAGATCGACAACGGCAGCGACACGGCGGCGGCCTCGTCACCGCCCGCGGGACTTTACGGTCCCGCGGCCAGCTTCCCGCCAAGCGGCGCCGAAGACGAGCCGCAGTTCCCCCCGGCCCGCCTGCAAAGGCTGTTGCGCCGCTCGCTGGAGTTCCTGACGGTGCGACCCCTTGGCAACGGCGCCATCGATGTCGAGGCATTCGCCCCGGGCAGGCTGGCGCATGAATGCGCGTTGTCGGCCCGCTTCGTCTATGACCCCGGGCGTCGCCTGTTCACCCATCGCGACGGCGGGGCGGAAGTGCAGCTTGCCTTCCTGCCGCCTTACCTGCTGTTCCTCGGCGGGCGCGAGTTCTGCGGCGAGGAAGCGCGCTGGTCGGTCATCCATGTGCTGCGCCGACCGCTCTGATCGCGCACGGTTAGGTCTCGCCCGGCGCGCGAGCGCTGATCGCCAGCGCGTGCACGCCGCCCGCCAGCTCGTTCGCCAACGCGGCATGCACCAGTCGCTGACGGGCGACACGGCCTTGCCCGGCAAATGCCGGGGCCTCCACGATCACGCGGAAATGCGTCTCGCCGCCGGGCCGGGCGCCCGCATGGCCGGCATGCGCGGCCGACTCATCGATCACCAGCAGTTGCGTCGGCTTCAATGCCGCCAACAACTTGTCATGGATGATCTGGCGCAGGGATCCGGCCAAGTCGGGTTCTCCTTTCCCTACCTGTTGATTTGCCGGCGGGCGGCCGGTTGCTTGCCCCGCTTCGGGCCACCATACTTGTGATCCACCATGCCGCAACGCAAGGACATCCCGCTCGCCCAAATCACCGAGCCGCCCGGCGGGGCGCCGGGCGAACCGGCCTGCGAGTATCCAGGGTGTCGTGAGGCCGGCCGCTTTCGCGCGCCCCGCTCGCGCGACCGGTTGGGCGAGTACCATCAATTCTGTCTGGAGCATGTCAGAGCCTACAATGCAGCCTGGGACTATTTCCGCGGCATGAGCCAGGGCGAGATCGAGCGGTTCCGGGCCGAGGCGGTGTTCGGCCATCGGCCCACCTGGCCTTTTGGCGCGTTGCGCAGCGGCAAGGCGCCCTGGGAAGCGGCCGGCGAGACCAGCGGGCCCAGCCCGCTCCGCCGACCAACCAGCGAGCGCGAGCGACGTGCGCTCGCCACCTTGGACCTGCCGGCCGGAGTCGGCTTGCAGGAGGTCAAGGCTCGCTATAAACAACTCGTCAAACGCTTCCATCCGGACGCGAATGGCGGCGCGGTCGAGGCCGAGGAACGTTTCAAGGTAATCACCGAGGCGTACAGCTACTTGATGGGCTGTGGTTATGCCTGAGGCACCCGCCAGCCGCGGCGCAATGGGAATTCCGCAAGCGAGGCCACGCTAAAATGACGGCTTTGAGCACCACCGAGCCGGGCTCGGTGCACAAACTGGACTTGCCCGATATCCGCATCAGTGTGCGTCAGGAGTTCGGCCTCGACACCGACATGGTGGTGCCGGCCTTTTCGCAGTCCAGCGACCTGGTGCCGAACCGCGACGATGCCTACCAGTTCGACCACGACACCACGATGGCGATACTGGCGGGCTTCGCGCATAACCGGCGCGTGATGGTGCAGGGCTATCACGGCACCGGCAAGTCGACCCATATCGAACAGGTCGCCTGCCGGCTGAACTGGCCCTGCATCCGGGTCAACCTGGACAGCCACATCAGCCGCATCGACCTGATTGGCAAGGACGCCATCGTCATCCGCGATGGCAAACAGGTGACCGAGTTCCGCGAGGGCATCCTGCCCTGGGCGTTGCAGCATCCTTGCGCCTTGGTGTTCGACGAATACGACGCCGGCCGACCCGACGTGATGTTCGTCATTCAGCGCGTGCTGGAGGTGGAAGGCCGGCTGACCTTGCTGGACCAGAACCGGGTGGTCCGGCCGCACAAGTCGTTCCGCCTGTTCGCCACCACCAACACCATCGGCCTGGGCGACACCACCGGGCTCTATCATGGCACCCAGCAGATCAACCAGGGCCAGATGGACCGCTGGAGCATTGTGACGACCCTGAACTACCTGCCGCACGACGACGAGACCCGGATCGTGCTGTCCAAAGTGCCCAAATACGAGACCGCGGAAGGCCGCAAGACCATCGCCGCGATGGTGGCGGTTGCCGACCTGACGCGCAGCGGCTTCATCGCCGGCGACATTTCGACGGTGATGTCGCCTCGCACGGCGATCACCTGGGCCGAGAACGCCCTTATCTTCGGCGATGTCGGCCTGGCCTTCCGGCTCAGCTTCCTGAACCGCTGCGACGAGATCGAGCGCTCGACCATCGCCGAGTACTACCAGCGCAGCTTCGGCAAGGACCTGCCCGAGGCGGTCACCAAGAAGCGGAACTGACGGGCGCACATCTTGGCAGCCAAGAACGAACCACCGGCAGAGGCGTTCAAGCGGGTTGTTTCGGCCGCGGTTCGGGCAGTGGCCCGTAGCCGCGACCTGGCGGTCAGCTTCGGCAACGAGCCGGTCGCGGTGCGCACCGGCAAGGCGCGGCTGCCGCAGCCCTCGCGCGATCTGCCGCCGGAGGAAGTGGCGCAGATCCGCGGTTCGGGGGATGCGCTTGCGCTGTGGGTGCGGCATCACGACAACAAGGTGCATGCCCGCATCCAGCCAAAGGGCGCGGTGCCGCGCGCGGTGTTCGAGGCAGCCGAGCAGGCACGATGCGAGGCACTGGGCGCGCGCCGCTTCTCCGGCGTTGCCGACAATCTCGACGCCATGCTGGAGCAGCGCTGCAAGGCGCGCGGCTATGCCAACGTGCTGCAGCCGAACGATGCGCAATTGCCCGATGTGATCGGCTTCATGGTGCGCGAGAAGCTGACCGGACGACCGCCGCCCGAAGGCGCCCGCGCGATGGTGGAAAACCTGCGGCCGTGGGTCGAGGAGCGGGCGGCCGAGGATCTGGCAGATCTCGCCAAGGCGATCGGCGACCAGCCGGCTTTCGCTCGGCTGACCCGGCGCCTGATCGCCGACCTAAACCTGGGCGAGGACGACCTCAGCGAGGAGGAGACGAGCGAGGACCAGCCGGACGACTCGGCCAATCAGCAGCCGCAGGGCGACGGCGAGGGCGAGGGCGAGGGCGGCGACGGCAGCACCGACGAGACCGGCACGCCGCAACGCGCCGACACGCGCGAAGGCGACAGCGACGACGACGCCGATGCCTCGACCGCGGTCGAAGCACAGGACATGGCCCCCTCGCTCGGCAGCGAGGACCCGGGCCGCGGCCGGCGGCAATGGCGGCCGGGCGAACTCAACCCCAACCTGTCGAACGAACCGCCCTATCGCGCCTTCACCCGCGAATTCGACGAGGTGATCGAAGCGAACGATCTCTGCGACCAGGAAGAACTGACCCGGCTGCGCGCCTATCTCGACCAGCAACTGCACAGCCTGCTGGGCGTGGTGGCCAAACTGGCCAACCGGCTGCAGCGCCGCTTGCTCGCCAAGCAGAACCGCTCCTGGCAGTTCGATCTCGACGAGGGGCTGCTGGACGCCGGGCGGCTAGCCCGGGTGGTGGTCAATCCGATGAACCCGCTGTCCTACAAGATGGAAAAGGACACCGAGTTCCGCGACACCGTGGTGACGCTGCTGCTCGATAATTCCGGCTCGATGCGCGGTCGGCCGATCACCGTCGCCGCGATGTGCGCGGACATCCTGGCGCGCACGCTGGAGCGCTGCGCCGTCAAGGTGGAGATTCTGGGTTTTACCACTCGCGCCTGGAAGGGCGGTCAGGCGCGCGAGCGCTGGCTGCGCGAAGGCAAGCCCGCCAATCCCGGGCGGCTCAACGATCTCAGGCACATCGTCTACAAGTCGGCCGACGCGCCCTGGCGGCGGGCGCGCAAGAATCTCGGCCTGATGATGCGCGAAGGCCTGTTGAAGGAGAACATCGACGGCGAGGCGCTGATCTGGGCGCACGATCGGCTGATGGCGCGGCAGGAGCAGCGGCGGATCCTCATGGTGATCTCGGACGGCGCCCCGGTCGACGACAGCACGCTGTCGGTCAACCCTGGCAATTACCTGGAGAAGCACTTGCGCCAGGTGATCGAGTGGATCGAGACCCGCTCGCCGGTCGAGCTCATCGCCATTGGCATCGGCCACGACGTGACGCGCTATTACCGGCGCGCGGTCACCATCGTCGACGCCGAGCAGCTCGGCGGCGCGATGATGGAGAAGCTGGCCGAGCTGTTCGACGAGAAGCCCGAGCAGCCCGCCGCCGCCGGGCCGCGCCGGGCGCCCCAGGCCCAGGGCAGGACGGCCGCCGCGGGCCGCCGCGGACGGGCCTAGCCCGACAGATGCTTGCCGAGAAAGGCGAACGTCCGGCTCCAGGAAAGCTGCGCCGCCGGCTCGTTGTAGCGGGCGACCGTCGGATTGGCGAAGGCGTGGTCGGCCTCGTACCAGTGGTTCTCGAACGGCTTGCCGGCCTCCTTCATGGCCGCCTCGAAGCCGGTCACCATCTCGCGGTTGATCCACTGGTCGCGCGTGGCGAAATGGCCGAGCACTGGCCCTTTCAGCCTGCGCAGCTCCTCGACTGGGCGCTTGACGTTGCCGTAGTAGACGACGGTCGCGTCCATCGGCCGGTTGATCGAGCCAAGCAGCGCCATGCCGCCGCCAAAACACCAGCCAGCGATGCCGACTTTCCGGTTGCCCGCCTCGTGCTGGGCCAGCCAATCACCCCAGAAGCTCATGGTCTTGGTCGCGGTTTCGGGCTCGACGCCGCGCATCAAAGCCTGTGCCGCATCCGGCGTTTCGGCCACCTTGCCGTCATAGAGATCGATTGCCAGGGCCAGATAGCCCTCCTTTCCGAACTCCGCCGCGGCTGCCTTGATCTGGTTGTTGAGACCCCACCATTCGTGCACCAGCACCAGGGTCGGCGCCGGCTGGCGCACGGGATGGGCGAGCGCGGCCTGCAGCTTGCGCCCGTCGGGCCACGTGACAGTGATGGCCTCCAAGCCCGCCGCCGCCGCCGCGGCCAGCCGAGGCTCCGCCAGCACCGTCGCCAACGGCAGCCCGGCCGCAACTTTCATCACCTCGCGCCGCGCCAGCATGCCGATCTTCCTCCCATCGCGTTAGCGCGTGCAAACTAGGCGATGTCCTCCGGCGCCGCCAATCGCGTTCGCACGAGCTTGACCCCATTGGGCTATCGGCTCGCCAAGTGGTTGGTCGCGTTCGTCTGCCTGGGTGCGAGCCCAACCGCCGGTGCCGAGACGATCGGCATCGATGCCCGGTCGTTCGAACTGCTGCCGGGCGAGGTCGCGCCACGAATCGGCCAGCTTTCCTTCGTCGCCGGCCTGGAGCTCACCAGCCCCGATGGCCGTTTCGGCGGCCTGTCGGGCCTCGTGATCGAGGGCGCGACCAACCGTCTGATCGCGGTCAGCGATCGTGGGCGCTGGTTCACCGCCCGTCTGTTGCGCTCGGCCGACGGCCGACTTGTCGGCCTTGAACAGGGTGACCTCAGTCCGATGCTGTCGCTCGATGGCAGAACCGGCGTGCGGGGCTTGTCGATCGATGCCGAAGCCTTGACCAGAGAGCCCGACGGCAGCCTGGTGGTGGCGTTCGAGCACCGCCACCGGCTGTGGCGCTATGCGTTCAGCGCCGATCCCGCGACTGCCGTGCCGGTTGCGCTCGCATCGCCGCGCGACTTGACGCAAGCGCCCGACAATGGCGGGATCGAGGCCTTGGTCGCGCTTGCAACGGGCGAACTGCTGGCGATCGCGGAGGAGCTGACCGACGGCGATGGAATGCTGGTCGGTTGGCTCGGCCATCCGGGCAAATGGCAGCCCATCCGCTATCGACCGACCGGCCAGTTCCGGCCGACCGACCTGGCGCTGCTGCCATCGGGTGACGTGCTGGTACTGGAGCGCCGGTTCAGCTGGGTCGGCGGCGTTGCCGCCCGTCTGGCGCGGCTCGCGGCCGCTTCGATCCGGCCGGGCGCCGTGCTGGAAGGCCAGGAAATCGCCCGCCTGGAGCGGCCGCTCGAACTCGACAATTTCGAAGGACTGGCGGTGGCCACCCACCCAGAGGGCGGCCTCTGGCTCTATCTCGTGTCGGACGACAATTTCAACCCGCTGCAGCGCACCCTGTTGCTGCAGTTCCACTTGCCGGATTAGGCAGCGCCCGAATGTGCGCCATGGCCAGCCGGAAAGGCGCCAACATGACAAGCGCCAGCAACAGCTTCACCGCCAGATCGCCCACCGCCAGCGTGATCCACGGCACCGAGGTGAAGGCGAATGCGATGCTGAAGAACAGCGCGGTGTCGAGGATCGAGCCCAGCACCGAGGAAATCGCCGGCGCCCGCCACCAGGTTTGGCGTCGCAGGCGGTCGAACACCAGCGCGTCGAGCAACTGCGCCGCCAGGAAGGCGATGCCCGAAGCCAGGCCGATGCGCAGGCCCGCCGCCGCCACCGACAAGATCACGCCGAGCGCGAAGCCGACGGCAACGACGCGCATCGCCGCGGCCGGACCAAACCGGCGATTGGTTAGATCGTTGACGACGAAGGTGACCGGATAGGTGAACGCCGCCCAGGTCAACCACTCGCCCAGGCCGAAATAGGGCAAGGGATAGGCGACCAGGACATTGGAGACGACGACGAGGAATGCCATCGCCGCCACGGCCGGCGCCAGGGCGCGCCAGCTTGGCCCGGGGGCGGTCATGATCAGGCGGCGGGCGTCTCGCCCGATTGGGTGCGAACGACATCGCGCTTCAGCCGGCGAGCCTTCAACGACAGCACTTCGTTGTCGGCCTTCAACAAGAAGCCGTCGAGCCCGCCATTGTGCTCCACCGAGCGCAGCGCGTTCATCGAGATCTTCAGCGTCACCGACCGTTTCAGTGCGTCGGAGCGCAGCGACACCGTCTGCACGTTGGGCAGGAACCGCCGCTTGGTCTTGATATTGGAATGGCTGACATTGTGCCCATAGAGGATGCCCTTGCCGGTCAGTTCGCAGCGTCTGGACATGGCGGTGATCCTTTACGGGGGGCGTGCGCGCGAACGCGTTCCATGCTGAAATCGCCAGGGCGCCGTGCCCTGCGGGCAGGCGCGCTAGATAGGCCAAGCCGCGCCCGCCGTCAAGCGCGGGCAAGCCGGACAGGGCAGAGGAAGAGCATGGAATTCAAGGCTTTACTGGAGCGTTTCTGCGCTGCCGTAAAGGCGGGTGACGGCACCGCGCTGGCCGCCTGTTTCGCCCCCGACGGCGTCTATCACGACGTGTTCTACGGCAGTTTCCACGGCCGCCCCGCGATCAAGGACATGCTGGAAAACTACTTCCACCGAGATGGCCAGGATTTCCACTGGGAGATGATCGAGCCGGTCAGCGACGGCAGGACGGGCTATGCCCGCTGGCTTTTCAGCTATACCGCGACCCTGCCCCAGGCCAACGGCCGCCGGGTGGTGATGGAAGGTTGCGGCCATTTCCGTCTGCGCGACGGGCTGCTTGCCTTCTATGAGGATGTGCCCAGGATCGGCGAGGCGCTGGTCCAGCTTGGCCTGCCGCCCGACAAGCTGCACAAAGTCCTGAGCAAGATGACGGATCGGCAAAATCGCCAACCGGGCGCGGCCAGGCACCTGGCGGTCTAGGGCGATCTCCCATCCAATCGGACCGGCCGGTTCGGTTTCACCGCAAGCCATTGCCCTGCACCATGGCCGCGGCGCAGTCGGCTCCGATCCGGTGGATCGCCACCAGCGATGCCATCTGATCGGACACCGCGCTAGCCGGACAGGAACCGCTCCAGCAATTCGCGCGCCGCCAGGGTCGCGGCCCGCCGGCCGGCCACCACCTCTGCCTCCAGGTCGCAAGCGCGCTGCCGCAAGTCGGCGCGTGCCCGGAGCGCTTCGATCAGCCCCTGCTCGAGCTCGGACCACAGCCAGCGCCGCGCTTGCTCGGCGCGTCGGCTTTGCAGCAGGCCGCCGGCTTGCAGCAGCGCCTGGAAACGCTGGGCAGCCACCCAGACCAGATCGAGACCGCGCCCTTCCAGCGCCGACACCGGCACGACTTCCGGCTGCCAGGGCGGCAGGCGAGGCCGCAACAGCGAGAGTGCGCTGCGGTAGTCCGAGGCGGCATGATTGGCGGCCGCCAGCAGGGCACCGTCGGATTTGGTCACGACCACCAGGTCGGCCAGCTCGATAATGCCGCGCTTCACCCCCTGCAACTCGTCACCCGCGGCCGGGGGCAGCAGCAGCAGGAACATGTCGACCATGTCGGCGACCGCCGTCTCCGACTGGCCGACGCCAACGGTCTCCACCAGCACAATGTCGAAGCCGGCCGCCTCCACCAGCAGGATCGCTTCGCGCGTGCGTCGCGCCACGCCGCCCAGCGTCAGCCCAGCGGCGCTGGGCCGGATATAGGCGTCGGCCGCGCGCGCCAGCCGCGGCATGCGGGTCTTGTCGCCCAGAATGGCGCCCCCCGACAGGGCCGAGGACGGATCGACCGCCAGCACGGCCACCCGCCGGCCGGCGCCCAGCAAGTGCAAACCGAAGGCTTCGATAAAGGTCGATTTGCCGGCCCCGGGCGCGCCGGAAATGCCCAAGCGGAAACTTGCACCCCGATGCGGCACCACCGCCGAGAGGACGGCCTCGGCCAACTGGCGATGCTCGGGCCGCGAGGATTCGGCCGCCGTGATGGCGCGCGCCAACGCCCGCCGGTCGCCCCTCCGCACCGCGGTCGCCAAGTCCGCCGCTTTGTCGAGACGGATCGCCATCGGCTGCGGACCATAAGACGCTTTGTCGGCGCCGTTAATGCCCAGTCCGCGTTAACGCTTGCGCAACGGCTCGCCGCCTAGCCTCGGCACGGGTTCTGGCCCGCCCTGCAGGAGCCGCGCGTGAGCATCCATGAGCACGACAGTTTCACCGAGGAGCTGAAACGGGAGCGCGTCTTTCACGAGTTCGAACAGGCGATCCGCGAGGCCAACACGAGCTGTATCAGCCGCGTGACCGGTGGCATCGGCAAGGAGCATTTCCTCAAGGCAGCGATCGCGGTTGCGCGGCTGCGGGCCGACTATCTCAACGCCGTGCTATGCCTCGCCGATGGCAACCGTTGCGCCGACGAAAGCGCCAACGAGCTGAAGCGCCGACGCGAGGCGTATGAGGAAGCCTTGCTCGGCTTCGGCGCCTTGCGCCATGCCTTGAAGCGCGGCTATTTCGAACTGTCGCCCTAACCCGGGGGCCAGCCGGCGGGACAGCACCCCGCCCGCCTCGCCGAGGCCGAATCGTGTCGGCGCGGACGGCGACGAAAAAACCCAGAATGGTCAGGCCGAGGCCGAACAGCGCCAGCGTCGCCGGCTCCGAAATGCCCGGAACGTTGCCCCAGATGCCGTCGTTCGAACACTGGCCGGTGCCCCAGTAGAGATCGAATGGATCCAGGCCCAGGCCGGACTTGCCGAACGCCAAGCCGCTCAGTTCGAGCGTGATCTTGGTCGACGGCGTGTCGACGTTGTTGTCGTCGAGATAGGGGCTGGTGAGACCCGGGACCTCGATCTGATCGATGCGGAAGCTGACATTGCCGAGATGGGTCACGCCGGCCACGCCGAGCGGGATGTTGACCGGCGGCTCGAAACCCTTCTCATCCTCGGCCACCGGGGTTGCGTCGTTGCAGGCCGCCGGGTCGCCGTCGCCGGCGTTGGGCGCGCCGCAATCCGCGGCCCGGAAACGCCCGCCATAAATCGTTCCGGTCCCCTGGAACTGGCCGTAGGTTTCGTAGGAGGTCTGCCAGAGCGTGTTGGCATTCAGGCCATAGAGTCGACGCTGACCGACCCGGCTCACCTCCTTGCCGGAGACCTTGGTGACGACGTCGGCCGGATCGCCGGCGTTGTATTGGAAATCGATCCCCAGGTGCCAGATATTGAACGGGCCATCGATCGCGTCGTCCGGCGACAGGTCGAACGCCAAGTCGGCAAACGGCACGCCGCCCTCGTCGTTCTTATGCTTGTTGGTGAAGATCTCGATCTTCACCAGGTCCGGCGTGCGGGTGACTTCAACGCGCTGGGTATCCCAGATCTTGCGATCGCCGATCACATCGACGAATTAGCTATAGGGCCCCGTGGTCGCCGGGTTGTTGGCATTGGCACCGCCCTTGTAGCCATGCACCAGGATGGTGTCCTGAATGACCACATGGCTCATCGGCATCGCCACGGCGGGATCGGCCAGAGTGGCGCAGGCGAGCAGGCACGAGGCGGACGCGCCCAGCCCACCCCGCAGGGTGCGCCGCATGCGGATCGTCATGATTTCCCCCATACATTCTTGTACAGGGCCGGTTTGCCAGGCCTTGGCCCAGATCAGTGCAAGACCTGCGCCAGCCCCGCTTCAATGACGAACGTGAAATGATTTCAGTCGCTTATTTTCTGGCCAAAAAACGTGGCCCTGCCACCGCGTAAAGCACGGCTTACAGTTTCGCCGGCTCGGCGCGACTTCCTGTAAAACGGCCTTACAATCGCGATAGTCCGAACAAGCCAGAGATGGCATTGGCCGCGCCAAGCGCCAACGGCAACCTCGGCGCCGGCGGCTGGCGTCCCGATTCCGCAGTTCGCAGCTCCATCCGGCCGCTGCCCTGCGCATCGCGGAATTCGAAGCGACGCTAGCGGCGCCAGTCGCGCAGTCTACCGCTGCTTGCGGCGAGTTCGCTCAGCAACCCGGCCGGCTCCCAGTAACCGCCATGTCGGTCCTGGAAGCGGCGGATATCATCGTGGATCGCCCGCAGGCCGATGACCTCGGCCTGCCACATCGGACCGCCCAGATAGGCCGGCATGCCATAGCCGTTGACATAGATGATGTCGATGTCGCTGGCGCGGATCGCCATGCCCTCTTCCAGGCACTTCACGCCCTCGTTGATCAAGGGATAGAAGCAGCGCTTGAAGATCTCCTCGTCCGAGATCGGCCGGCGCGCCAGACCGATCTCGCGGGCGTGCTCCACGACGATGCGTTCGACTTCAGGGTCGGGCAGCGGCTGGCGCGAACCCGACTCGTAGCGGTACCAGCCGGCGCCGGTCTTTTGGCCATGGCGGCCGCGCTCGGCGATCTTGTCGACCAGATACGAGGTGCGCAGGTTCTTGGAGCGGGTCTGGCGCCGCCGCTTCTCGATCCGCCAGCCGACATCGACGCCCGCCAAGTCGCCCATGGTGAATGGTCCCATGGCCAGGCCGAACTCAACGAACACCTTGTCGATCTGCTGCGGCAAGGCGCCCTCTTCCAGCAAGAACTCAGCTTCCCGCACATAGGGCGCCAGCATGCGGTTGCCGACGAACCCGTCGCAATTGCCGACCAGGACCGCCACCTTGCCCAGCTTGCGCCCGAGTTCCATCGCCGTGGCGATGGTCGCGCGCGAGGACTGCGCCCCGCGCACCACCTCCAGCAACCGCATGACGTTGGCGGGACTGAAGAAATGCGTGCCAATGAACTGCCTTGGCCGGCCCGACTCGGCGGCCATCGCGTCGATGTCGAGGGTCGAGGTGTTGGAGGCGAGGATGGCCGTCGGCTTCGCCACCTGGCCCAGCCGGCGGAAGACCTCGCGCTTGATCTCCATCTCCTCGAATACCGCCTCGATCAGGAAATCCGCGTCGGCCAGGGCGGCGTAGTCGGTGGTGCCCTGGATCAGCGCCATGCGCCGATCCATCTCGGCCTGCGTCAACCGGCCGCGCGCGACCGTGCCCGCATAGTTGCGCGCCACCACGGCCAGGCCGCGCTCCAGCGCCTCGCGGTTCACTTCCAGCACGGTTACCGGAATGCCGGCATTGGCGAAGCACATGGCGATGCCGCCGCCCATGGTGCCGGCGCCGACCACGGCGGCCTTGGCGAAGGGCTGGACCGGCGTATCGCGCGGCACGTCGGGGATCTTGGCAACCTCGCGCTCGGCGAAAAACACGTGGATCTGCGCCTTGGCCTGCTTGGAGGCCAGGCATTCGCGGAACAGCGCGCGCTCCCGCCTCAGGCCTTCGTCGAACGGCGTGGTGGTGGTCAGTTCCACGCAGTCGATACATTTCCACGGCGCGAAAAAGCCCTTGGCTTCGCGTGCCATCTCCTTGCGGAAATCGGCGAAGAGCCGCGGTTCGGCCTTCGCGGCGAGATCGCGAATGCGCTTCAGCGGCGCGTTGCGCGCGACCAGCTCCTCGGCGAAGCTGACGGCGCCTGCCTGCACGTCGCCCTCGATCAGCTGATCGAGGATGCCGAGTTCCTTCGCCTTCGGCCCTGGCACGAAATTGCCGCGCGCAATCAGCGGCAGGGCCGCCGCGGCACCGATCAGGCGCGGCAGGCGCTGCGTGCCGCCGGCTCCCGGCAGCAGGCCCAGCTTCACTTCCGGCAAGCCGACTTGCGCCCGCGCCAGCCCGACCCGGTAGTGGCAGGCCAAGGCGATCTCCAGCCCGCCGCCCAGCGCCGTGCCGTGGATCGCCGCCACGATCGGCTTGGGGCTGGTCTCGTAGGCGGCGTTGATCTCGTTGAGGTCGGGGCCGCCCGAGCTGTCGAAACTGTCGAACTCGCGGATGTCCGCGCCGGCGATGAAAGTGCGTCCTGCGCCCAACAGCACCAGCGCCTGGATCGACGGTTCGGCCAGCGCCGAATGCAGCTTGGCCAGAAGGCCTTCGCGCACCGCCGCGGACAAGGCGTTGACCGGCGGATTGTCGACCGCGATGACACCGACCTTGCCGACCTTCGTCAACCGCACGACTTCCGCCATGGCCTCGCCTTTCCCCTCGCTCGCCGCGTGGCTTGCTCATAGCACGTCCGCGCGCGGTTTGCCGGGTCCCGCCAACGCCTGTAGCATGCCTCTTTCTTGCGGAGCCGGCGCCATGGACGATCTGTCGCAAATCCATACCATCACCAGCGAGTCGGCGCTTCGTGCGCTTTATCCGCCGGTCAGCCAGCTCGCCCGCATCAAGGAACTCGACCATCTGGACCGCTACGCCCGCACCTTCATCGCCGCCTCGCCGTTTGCCTGCCTGGGCACCGCGCGGGCCGACGGCGCGGCCGACGTCTCGCCGCGCGGCGATGCGCCGGGCTTCGTCAAGGTGGTGGACGAACGCACCCTGGCCCTGCCCGACCGGCCCGGCAACAACCGCCTGGACTCGCTTGCCAACATCGTCGCCAACCCCAATGTCGGCCTGATGTTCCTCATTCCCGGCATTGCCGAGATCCTGCGCGTCAACGGCCAGGCGCGGATCACGCGCGACCCCGCCCTGTTGGCCAGCTTCGTTGTCAACGGCAAGTTGCCGACCGCCGCCATCGTGATTGCCGTCCGGCAGGTATTCCTGCATTGCAGCAAGGCGATCCATCGCGGCCGTTTGTGGGACGACGGGGCCAAGGTCGACCGCAAGCTGCTGCCGCCATTGGGACACATGATCGTCGAGCAGACCAAGGCCGCGATCGATCCGGAGCAGGCCGAGGCGATGGTGCAGGAAAGCCTGCGCACGCGGCTCTACTAGCGCATGGTGGCGCGCGTCTACCTGGTCCGCCACGGCAAGGCGGCGGCCACCTTCGCCGAGGCGACGGATCCTGGCCTGGACGACCGGGGCCGCGAACAGGCGATCGATCTGACCAAGCGCCTGGCGCCGCTGGGGCCGCTGCCGGTGCTGGTCAGCCCGCTGCGTCGAACCCGGGAGACCGCGCTGCCGCTCTGCCAGCGCTGGGAGATCGATCCGGTGGTCGAGCGCCGCGTGGCCGAGATCCCCTCACGGGACAACGACCTGCAGGCCCGCACGCTGTGGCTTCGCGGCATCATGGGCCAGCGCTGGGGCGAGGTCGAAGTCTGGCTGCAGCCCTGGCGGCAGGGAGTGATCGACTGCTTGGTCGCGCTGCCGCGCGATACCGTGGTGGTGAGCCACTTCATCGCCATCAACGTCGCGGTCGGCGCTGCCACGGGCGACGACCGCGTGGTCGGCTTCCGTCCCGACAACTGCTCGTGCACCATCCTGCAGGCCGACGGCAGCCACCTGACCTTGCTGGAACGCGGCCGCGAGGGTCAGACCACGGTGCTGTGAGCCGCCGGCCTATTCCGCCGCCAACGGCAGCGGGCTCGCCGGCCGGAAGCCCTTCGGCAGGCCGGCCTTGGCGATTGCGCCGTAGAGCGGCTCGTCCTTCAGGTTGGCACGGATGATGGCACGCGCCTCCAGCAGCTTGCTCAGAGCGACGCCGGTCTTCAGGCCCATCGATTCCAGCAGGAAGATGAGATCGTCCATGACGATGTTGCCGGTGGCGCCGGGTGCGAACGGGCAGCCGCCCAACCCCGCCAGCGAGGCGTCGAAGCGCCGGCAGCCGGCCTCCAGCGCCGCCACCACGTTGGCGAGGCCGAGCCCGCGGGTGTCGTGGAAATGCGCGGTCAGCGGCACCCCCGGGAAGGCGCGCGCCGCTTCCTGGAACATCGCCTTGACCTGGCGCGGGCTGGCATAGCCGACGGTATCGGCGATGGCCAGCTCGTCGGCGCCGAGCTTCAGGTAGCGCTCGCCCATCCGCAGCACGTCCTTGGTCTCCACCTGGCCCTTGATGGTGCAGCCGAGCGCGGTCGCCATGGCGCCGCAGATTCGGGTCTTCTTCCATTCTGGCTTGCTGTTGCGCAAGGCCGCCACGCGGCCGAATTCGGTGAGCGACTCCTCCACCGTGCGCCTGACGTTGCGCAGGTTGTGCTCCTCCGAGACCGAGGTGACGTAGTTGAGCTGGTGCACGCCGGTCGGCAGGGCTCGTTCGGCGCCCTTCAGGTTGGGGATGAGCGCCATGACATGGAGCCCCGGCTGCGCCAGGGCATGCGCCACGCTCTCCTGAGCATCGGTGAACTGGATCGACACCGAAGTCGGCACGAACGAACAGACCTCGATGGCCGGCATGCCAGCCGCGGCCTCGATTTCGATCCACTGCTTCTTGGCCTCGGTGGGAAAGAAGGTATGCAAGCCCTGCAGGCCGTCCCGCAGCCCGACCTCGCAGACCTGCACGTCGATGCCTTCGCGCATGGCAAACTCCCTTGGATGCCGTTTGCCGGCAATTCTAGCCGCTTTTCACCGCCGCGCCATGCTGACCCAGCCCAGGCGCGCTGGCGCCGGCCGGCGGCCGTTCGCCATCGAAGCTAAGCGGCAGGGCCATCTGTCGCAGCCGCCCGTCGTCGGTCGCCTGGACCATGCCCAGGGCCTGGGTCTGCGGATGCGCCAACACCTCGTCGATCGCCTGGATCGGCGCGTTCGGCACCGAAGCGGCGTCGAGCAGCGCTTGCCAATGCGCGCGCGGCTTGGTGTTGAGCAGGTCGCCGAGCAGGCGGTTCAACTCGGCCAGGTTGGCATAGCGCTTGGCGTTGTCGAGGAAGCGCGGATCCGCACCCCATTCGGGGTGGCCCAGCGCTTGGCAGAGCGCGCGGAACAGCCGGTCGTTGGCGGCGCCGATGATCAGGAAGCCGTCGGCGCATTCATAGCCCTGGTAGGGGGCGATGCCGCGCGTCGCCGTGCCGCGCCGCCGATTGATCTGGCCGACCGAGTGGAAGTCGCCGGCATGCACGTTCATCCAGCCGAGCGCGGTTTCGTAGAGCGAGGCGTCGATGACGCAGCCCTGGCCGGTGGCCGCCCGGCGCTGCAAGGCCGCCAGCACGCCGATGACGCACCACATGCCGGTGCCGCTGTCGACGATGGAAACGCCCACCCGCACCGGTGGCCGACCTTCCTCGCCGGTCACGCTCATGATGCCGCCGAAGGCCTGCATCAGGGCATCGTAGCCCGGCCGGTCCTTGAGCGGTCCCTTGTGGCCGAAGGCGCCGAGGTTGCAGTAGATCAGGCCGGGCTTGTCGCGCCTCAGGCGCGGGCCGTCCAGCCCCAGCTTGGCCACCACGCCGGGCCGGTAGCTTTGCAGCACGGCGTCCGCCTCTTCCAGGATGAGACGCCGCAGCCGCGCCCGCTCGGCTTCGTTCTGCAGATCGACCACCATTGACTGCTTGCCGGCGTTCAGCACCTGGAAGATCGCGGCGGTGCCCTGCCAGAACGGCGGCCCCCAGGCGCGCGCGTCGTCGCCGCTCTGCGGCCGCTCTACCTTGATCACCCGCGCGCCCAGCCGGCCCAGGACCCAGGTGCCATAGGGCAACGCCACGTTGTTGCCCATCTCCACCACCGTGATGCCAGCCAGCGGCAAGGCCTCGCCCATCTTTGTCCCCGTCCGATCCAGGTCAGACACCATGAAGCGCCGACGGATCGCGGGTCAACGCGCTCGCCCAATGGCTCTGCCTTGCGCTGTTGTGGCGGATTTGCAGTTCCTCCGATTCTGGCGGCCGGCTCGGTGAAGAACTGCAAATCCAAAGCCACACTAGAATCATAGGATTGCTAGTGTCCCCCTGATTCCGAAGTTCGCATCAGAGTGGCAGCAGGGACTTGCGAACTTCGGAATCGGGACACTAGGCTCAGGGCAAATTGGGGGCGGCTGACGTGGCGACGGAGTTGGGCAGGCGCATCGTGCTGGCGGCGCGGCCGGTTGGCGAACCGAAGGACGGCGACTTTCGGCAGGAAGCGTTTGCCTTGCCGGCGCCGGGCGAAGGGCAGTTCCTGCTGCGCACGATCTATCTCTCGCTCGATCCCTATATGCGGGGCCGCATGAGCGCCGGGGCGTCCTACGCGGCGCCGGTCGAGCTTGGCCAGCCGATGACCGGCCGTTCGGTCGGGCAGGTGCTGGAAAGCAGGCACCCCGGCTATCGCGCGGGCGACTTCGTGTTCGCCGATATCGGTTGGCAAAGTCACGGCCTGTCGGACGGCAAGGGAGCGCGCAAGCTGGACCCGGAAGCGGCGCCGATCTCGACCGCATTGGGCGTGCTGGGCATGCCGGGTCTGACCGCCTATGTCGGGCTGCTGGACCTGGGCCAGCCGAAGCCCGGCGAGACCGTGGTGGTGTCCGCCGCCACCGGGGCGGTGGGCTCGCTGGTCGGCCAGCTTGCCAAGCTCAAGGGCTGCCGGGCCGTGGGCATCGCTGGCGGCCCGGCCAAGTGCGACTATGCGGCCAAGGAACTCGGCTACGATTTCTGCCTCGACCACCGTGCCGACGATCTCGCCGGGCGGCTGGCGGAAGCCTGCCCGAACGGCATCGACGTCTATTTCGAGAATGTCGGCGGCGCGGTGCTGGAAGCGGTGCTGCCACTGATGAACACCCACGGCCGCATTCCGGTGTGCGGCCAGATTGCCGGGTACAATGCGACGCAGGCGCCGCCAGGCCCCGACAAGTTGCCGTTGATGATGCGCCTGGCGCTGTTCCGCCGCCTGACCATCCGCGGTTTCATCATCAGCGATCACACCGCCCGCGCGTCCGATTTCTACCGCGAGGTCGGCGGCTACCTGCGCGAGGGCCGGGTCAAGTTTCGCGAGGACATCGTGGAAGGGCTGGAGAACGCGCCGCGTGCCTTCCAGGGCCTGCTGAGGGGCGCGAACTTCGGCAAGCTGCTGGTGCGCGTGTCACCCGACCCGACGCGCGGCTAGGTTGACGGCCGCGGGCATGAGGAAGCGTCCATGACCAAGGTGACCGACAAGGTCGAACTGACCCGGCACGGGCGGGTCGCCGTGCTGAATATCGACAATCCGCCGGTGAACGCGCTGAGCCTGGGCGTCCGGCAGGGCTTGGTCGATGGCGTCGGCCTGGCCAACAGCGATGCCAGCGTCGCGGCCATCGTCATCGCTTGCGCCGGACGCACCTTCATCGCGGGCGCCGACATCACCGAGTTCGACAAGCCGTTCAAGGGTCCGCACTACAACGAGGTGATGGCGGCAATCGAGGGCTCGACCAAGCCGGTCGTCGCCGCCATCCACGGCACCGCGTTGGGCGGCGGGCTGGAGACGGCACTGGCCAGCAACTACCGCGTCGCGCTGCCGAGCGCCCGGTTCGGCTTCCCGGAGGTCAAGATCGGCCTCTTGCCCGGCGCCGGCGGCACGCAGCGCCTGCCCCGTCTGGTCGGTGCCGAACGCGCGCTGGAACTGATCGTCGGAGCCGAACAGGTGGACGCCAGGCAGGCGCTGGCATTGGGCCTGATCGACGAAATCGCGGATGACGAACTGGGACCGGCGGCGTTGGCCTTCGCCGAGCGGATCGCCGAGCGGCGGCCGCTGCCGCGGGTCAGCGGCCTGACGGCCAAGGTCGCGGCCGATCGCGGCCGCCCGAGCCTGTTCGCCGACTACCGCAAGGCCAACGCCCGCGCGCATCGCGGGCTCAAGGCGCCGGAAGCCTGCATCCAGACGATCGAGGCCGCGGTTGCCCTGCCCTTCGCCGAAGGCCTCACGCGCGAGGCGGAACTGTCGGCGGGATTGTGGAACTCGCCCGAGGCCAAGGCGCAGCAATACGTCTTCTTCGCCGAGCGGGCGGCGGCCAAGGTCAAGGACGTGCCGGCCGACACGCCAGTCCGCCAGATCCGTCAGGCGGCCGTGCTGGGAGCCGGCACGATGGGCGGCGGCATTGCCATGTGCTTCGCCAATGCCGGAATACCGGTCGCACTTGTCGAGTCGAACCGCGCGGCGCTGGAGCGCGGCATGGGCGTGATCCGCCGCAATTACGAGGCAACCGCGGCCAAGGGCCGGCTGAGCGCGGCCGATGTCGAACGGCGCATGGCGCTGATCGCACCCAGTCTGGAACTGGCCGGCATTGCCGGCGCCGACTTGGTGGTCGAGGCCGTGTTCGAGGACATGGCGCTGAAGCAGGAGGTGTTCCGACAGCTCGATGCCATCGCCAGGCCCGGCACCATCCTGGCGACCAACACCTCGACCCTCGACGTCAATGCCATTGCCGCGGCCACGGGACGGCCGGCGGATGTGCTGGGCATGCACTTCTTCAGCCCGGCCAATGTCATGCGTCTCATGGAAGTGGTCCGCGGCAAGGCCACGGCCAAGCCGGTCATCGCCAGCGTCCTGGCGCTGGCCAAGCGCCTCGGCAAGGCGCCGGCGGTGGTGGGCGTGTGCGACGGCTTCGTCGGCAATCGCATGCTGGCGCGGCGCGGGCGCGAGGCCGACCGTCTGATCCTGGAGGGCGCCAGCCCGCAGCAGGTTGACAAGGTGCTGTACGATTTCGGCTTCCCCATGGGACCGTTCGCCATGGCCGACCTGGCCGGCATCGACGTGGGCTGGCGGGTGCGCCAGGCGCGCGGCACCACCTCGCCGGTGGCCGACCGGCTGTACGCACTCGGCCGTCATGGCCAGAAGACCGGGGCGGGCTGGTACCGCTATGCGACCGGCTCACGCCAACCTGAGCCCGATCCCGCGGTCGACACGCTCATCGCGGAAGCGGCCGAAAGCCTGCAAATCCGCCGGCGCGCCGTTTCCGATCAGGAAATCCTGGAACGCTGCCTCTATCCAATGGTGAACGAAGGCGCCAGGATCCTGGCCGAAGGGATCGCCGCCAAACCCGGCGACATCGATGTGATCTGGGTCTATGGCTATGGGTTCCCGGTCTATCGCGGCGGCCCGATGCATTGGGCGGATGCGGTCGGCCTCGGCCGGCTGGTCGACGGCATGCGCGGTTACGCGGCGAGCCTGGGCGAGCAATGGCAGCCGGCCCCGCTGCTGGCCGAACTGGCGGCGAAAGGCCAAGGCTTCGCCGGCCTGGCGCGCTAGCCGCTTGGAATTTCGCTTGCCCGGGCGCTGCTTTCGGGATTTGTAGCGCAACGCCGACGGCCGTGCGCGAGGAGAGCGTATGGAGTTCTTTCGCCTGTTGTTCGACTTCGACCGGTTGCTGGCCGAGTACGAACACTATGTCTACCCAGGCATTTTCGTCTGGACCTTCCTGGAAGGCGAGACCTTCGTCATTTTCGCCGGCTATGCCGCTTTCCTCGAAAAGCTGAGTTTCTGGCTGATCGTTCTGTTCGCCTGGTCCGGCAGTTTCCTGGGCGATCAAGCCTACTTTTTCCTTGGCCGGCGCTTCGGTCAGCGCTTGCTCGCCCGGCGGCCGAAATGGCAGCTCCGCGCGCAGATCGCGCTTGACCTGCTGCATCGCTACAATACCGGCTTCATCCTGTCCTTCCGCTTCATCTATGGCATCCGCAACGTCAGTTCGTTCGCTTGTGGGCTGAGCGAGTTGCATTGGCTGCGCTTCTTCGTGCTCAACCTGATCGCGGCCGGCCTTTGGGCGATCAGTTTCGCTGGCATCGGCTACGTCTTCGGCCACGCCCTGGCCACGCTGCTGCCGCAGGTCGGCAAGTATATCGGCCTGGCCGTGCTGGCGGGCTTTCTGGTCGTGGTTTGGTTGCTGATGCGCCGGCACAAGCGTCGCCGCGACGCCGAAGTGGCCCGCGTGGCAGCCGGGCCGCTGTCCCGGCCGGCCAGCGGCGCCGAATGAACCGGTCCGCGGCCGGAGCGCTGATCCTGGTGGTAGGCGCTTCCGGGGCGGGCAAGGACAGCCTGATCGCCGGCGCGCGGAATGCGCTGGCGCCGGCTGAGCGTTTCAGCTTTCCCCGGCGCGAAGTGACGCGGCCGGCCGACAGCGGCGGAGAGCCGCATGTGGAAATCGACGAAGCGACGTTTGCGTACCGCGTGGTGGCCGGCGCCTACGCCTTGAACTGGAGCGCGCACGGTCTTTGCTACGGCATTCCAGTCGTCATCGACGACCATCTGGCCATGGGCCGGCACGTCGTAGTCAATGTCTCGCGCGGCGTGCTCGACCAGGCGCGAACCCGCTATCGCCGACTGACGGTGATCGACGTGCGCGTGCCCGCCGACCTGCTCGTCGCCCGCTTGGCAGAGCGCGGGCGCGAGACCCCGGCCGAGATCGCCGGACGGCTGGCGCGGGCGGAAGCCTTCGTCGTCAGCGGCGCGGATGTCGTGACCTTCCGCAACGACCGGCCGCTCGGCGAAGCGACCGGCAAGTTCGTGCGCACCCTGGAGGCGATCAGCCGGCGAACGGATAGCGGGCGCTGATCACGAAGTCGCGGGCGCGCTCGGTCTGCTCGAACAGGGTCAGCGCGTCGATGCCGAGGGGCGACTGGCAGAACGGCTCGCAGAGCGGCGCCAGGGCGTGCAGCACCTGCGTGCGTTCCGGTTCCGCAAGCCGCTCGGTCAGAGTCAGGTGAAAGCGATATTCCTCCAAGACGAAGGGATAGCCCCAGCGCGCGAGCAGGGCATCCTGTCTCTGGGACAGGCCGCTGGCCCGTCGTCTGGTCAGTTCGGCGGCGCCGGGCCGGGCACGAAAGCCATCGAATTCGACGACGCAGGCATCCGCCAGCAGGCGCAGTTGGCGCGAGGGCGCGGCCGGCACCAGTGCCAGGAAGCCGCCCAGCGATACCAGCCGCAAGGCCGGCAGCGCGAATGCCGGCTGCCGACGGGCGAACGCCGCGGCCGCACGATGCACCGCTTGCGCGGACTGTCCGGCCGACAGCGCGAAGGGCGGCTTCAAGGTCGCGTGAAAGCCGTAGTGGCGGGGCGAAGCGGTGATGGCCGTCAGTCGCTCGGGCGCGATGCCGACCAGCCGCGGTTGCGCCAGCGCCCGGTCCTCGAGCGCATCGCGGCCAAGCCACCGCGCGCCGAACTCGGCCAACGCCGAACCTGATGCCGGCGCGAAATAGAGCGCGATCCGTCTGCTCAAACCGGTCGGGCCAGAGCGGTCAGCAGATACGGCGCGAAATGCCGCAGGTCTGGCGTCGGTGCGGCCGGATCCTTGCCCTGCTCATCCCAGCGGCGGACCGCGATCGCCGCCTGCGCGTGCGCGGCGCCGGCGAAGGCTGCCGCCTCGGCCGGGCTGAAGGGGCCGCCTTGCAGTTGCAGCGTGCGTCCGGAAACCGGCGACAGGCCGTCGTGATAGCCGGGCTCGACGGCGGTCAGGTAGCGCTTGGCGGCGACATGCAGCCGGACCGGCTCGCTCACCTCCGGACCGAAATGCCGCGCCAGGAAATCGGCGCCGCGCTCCTCGTGCCGCGCATCCTCGCCGCGCTGAAAGGCCGCCCATTCGTCGGCGTTGAGCAGGTGACCGATGTCGTGCAGCAGGGCCGCGACGATCAGGCTTGGCGTCGCTCCCTGCCGCTCGGCCAACTGCGCGCATTGCAGGCCGTGCGCCAGCTGGCTGATCCGCTCGCCGCCATAGTCGCGCGCGCCACCCCGCGCCATGATCTGGATGATCGCATCGACCGCCGACATCCTGCCCTCCGTCAAACCACGCGCCGGCCGGAGCGCCAGACTTGGCGCACCACCGGCAGCCCATCGCACAGCGCCACCCGCACCAGGTCGGCGCGTTGGCCGACCGCGATCTCGCCCCGATCGGCCAAGCCCAACATGCGGGCTGGATTGACCGAAATGGTCGCCACTGCCTGCTGCAACGGCAAGCCGACTTGCCGGTGCATCAGGAATGCCGCGTGCAGCAGGCTGGCCGGCACGTAGTCCGAGGACAGCGCGTCGAGCAATCCGGCCCGCGCCAGGTCCATCGCCGCGACGTTGCCGGAATGCGAACCGCCACGCACCATGTTGGGCGCGCCGCCGACGGTCGTCATGCCTTGGGCATGCGCGGCCTCGGCGGCTTCCAAGGTGGTCGGGAATTCGGAAATCGTCAGCCCCAGCGCGCGCGCCTCGTCGATATGCTCGGCCAGAGTATCGTCATGGCTAGCCAACACCACATCGCAACCCTTGCAGGCGCCGGCGATGGCCTGGCGATGGCGTTCGGAATTGCGGCCTTGCAGGTCCAGCCGTTCGGCGATCATCCGATCGATCTCGGCCTCCGAGAACTGGTAGCGACCACGATAGTAGACCTTCCAATAGTCGACATTGCGGAACTGCCGCGCGCCTGGGGTGTGATCCATGACCGAAACCAGGCGCAACAGGCGGTTGCCAAGAAACGGCTGGAACATCTCCATCACGTTGTCGCTCGCCACCTCGCAGCGCATGTGCAGCAGATGCTCCGACCGCAGCAGGCCGCCATCCTGGCAGCGGGCGATGCCGGCGACGGTGTCGTGCAACATGTCCAGCCGACTCCACGTCTCGGACGACATGATGCCCGCGCGCAAGGCATCGCAGACCGTGGTGATCCCCGCCGCCGCGACCTCCGCGTCATGCACCAGCAGTGCCGGCAGGGTCGGCCAGCGCACCGCCGGCCGCGGTGTGACGTGGCGCTCCAGGTCGTCGGTATGCAGCTCGACGAAACCGGGCAGCAGATAGTCGCCCTCGAGATCGAGCGCCTGCGCCGCGCTTCCCGCCCCCTCGTCGATCGCCGCGATTGCGCCTTCCCCGCAAACGACGGCTCCCCGGCGCACGCCGTCCGGCAGCACCAGTTGGGCGTTGCCCAGCCGCAGCGCCGTCTTCATGCGGTCTCCCGTGCCGGCACAAGTTCGACGCCACGGTCGGTCAGCCGGCGACGCGCATCGGCATCGTGAAAAATGCCGACCGCGGCGGCGCCCGATCGCACCCGCTGGCCTATGAGCTCGATTGCGGCATCGCGGTTCTGCTGGTCGAGAGCGGCGGTCGGTTCGTCCAACAACAGGATCGGATAGTCGCCGACCAGGACGCGCGCCAGGTTCACGCGCTGCTGCTCGCCGCCGGAAAAGGTCGCCGGCGGCAGCGCCCACAGCCGGGCCGGCAGGTTCAATGCGGTCAGCATCGTCATGGCGCGGATGCGTGCTTCCTCCTCGCTCGGGGTGAAGGCCAGCGCCCGTTCGATGACCAGGTCGAGCGCGCCGATGCGCGGGATGACGCGCAGGAACTGGCTGACATAACCGATCGTGCGTCGGCGGACCGCCAGCAGAAGATATGGCGGCGCGCCGACCAGATCGACCATCGCCCCGTCATGCCTGACACGGATGCGGCCGGCTTGCGGCCGGTAATTGCCATAAAGACAGCGCAGCAAGGTCGACTTACCGACGCCCGAGGGGCCGAGCAGCCCGACGCACTCGCCGGCGGCGACCGTCAGGTCGTTGCCCTCCAGCACCGGCAGGGTCACGCCCCCGCGCAGGTGCAGCGTGAAGGACTTGCGCAGAGCCTGCGCCGTCAGCATGGGTTCCGCGGTTCGCGCCATTGTCCTAGGCCGGCAGGATCGAGGAGACGAGAAGCTGGGTATAGGCGTGCTGCGGGTCGTCCAGCACCTGGTCGGTCAGGCCTTCTTCGACCACTTCGCCCGCCTGCATCACCATCAGGCGGTCGCAGAGCATGCGCACCACACCGAGGTCGTGGGTGACAACGACCGAAGCCAGCTGCAGTCGCTGCACCAACCGGCGCAGCAGGTCGAGGAGGCGCGCCTGCACCGAGACGTCGAGGCCGCCGGTCGGCTCGTCCATGTAGACGAGACGCGGTTCGGACACCAGGTTGCGGGCAATCTGCAAGCGCTGCTGCATGCCGCCGGAGAATCCGGCCGGCAGGTCGTCGATCCGGTCGGCGGCGATCTCGACATTGGCGAGCCAGGCCAGCGCGCTGGCGCGGATGGCGCCGTAATGGCGCCAGCCGACCGCCATCAGCCGCTCGCCGACATTGGCGCCGGCGGAGATGCCCATGCGCAGGCCGTCGCGCGGATTCTGGTGCACAAAGCCCCATTCGGTGCGTGCCAGGCGTCGCCGTTCGGCTTCGCTCATGGCAAACACGTCCCGCAGCGCGCCGGACCGGTCGGCATAGGCGACCCGACCGGCATCGGGCGTGAGTTGTCCGGCGAGGCAGCGCAGCAGCGTGGTCTTGCCCGAACCTGACTCGCCCACCACGCCCAGGATCTCGCCGGCATGCAGTTCGAAGCCGACATCGCGGCAGGCAACCCGGGCACCGAACGACTTGGCGACGCCCTCCGCGCAGAGCAGCGGCACCCGGCTCACGGTGCCGCCTTGCCGCGATGGCCGGCCGCCCGCCGCTCGGCGCAATACTCGCTGTCCGAGCAGACTAGCATCCGCCCCCCGGCATCGTCCATCACCACCTCGTCAAGGAAGCTGTCGCCGGCGCCGCACAGGGCACAAGCCTCGGTCCAGCGTTCGATGCGGAACGGATGGTCCTCGAAGTCCAGGCTCTTGACTTCCGTGTAGGGCGGCACGGCGTAGAGCCGCTTCTCGCGGCCGGCGCCGTAGAGCTGCAAGGCCGGACTCATGTGCAGCTTCGGATTGTCGAATTTCGGTATCGGGCTCGGGCTCATGATGTAGCGGCCGTTGACCAGGACCGGATAGTCGTACGACTTGGCGATGCGGCCGAACCGGGCGATGTCCTCGTAGAGGTTGACATGCATGGCGCCGTATTCCGCCAGCGCATGCATCTTGCGCGTCTCCGCCTCGCGCCGCTCCAGCCAGCGCAGCGGCTCGGGGGTCGGCACCTGGAACACCAGGATTTGGCCCGCCCGCAACGGCTTTTCGGGCACCCGGTGACGGGTTTGCACGATGCTGGCCCGGTCCGTGCGCTCGGTGGTGGCGATCCCTGCCGTGCGCGCGAAGAAACGGCGGATGTTGATGGCGTTGGTGGTGTCGTCGGCCCCCTGATCGATCACCTTCAGCACGTCGTCAGGACCGACGATGCTGGCGGTGATCTGGATGCCGCCGGTGCCCCAGCCATAGGGCAGCGGCATCTCGCGGCTGCCGAACGGGATCTGGTGGCCCGGGATGGCGACCGCCTTGAGCAGCCCCCGGCGGATCATCCGCTTGGTCTGCTCGTCGAGGAAGGCGAAGTTGTAGTTGGCCGACGGCTCGCCCGCCATGGCCGGGCTGGACGGCTTCATTCTGCCGCCTCCCGCCGGCCGGCGGCGCGTTCGTTGAATTCCCGACGCAAGTCCCTGACCGTCACCAATTCGGCCTGGAAGTCGACATAGTGCGGCAGCTTCAGGTGCTGCACGAAGCCGGAGGCCTCGACGTTGTCGCCGTGGTAGAGCACGAATTCGGGGTCTTGCGCCGGCGCCGTCACTTCCTCGCCCAGTTCGGCCGCGCGCAAGGACCGATCGACCAGCGCCATCGCCATCGCCTTGCGCTCGGCATGGCCGAATGCGACCCCGTAGCCGCGGGTAAAGTGCGGCGGCTGCGCGGCGGAGCCCTTGAACTGGTTGACCATCTGGCATTCGGTCAACTCCACTTCGCCGAGCGCGACGGCAAAGCCCAGTTCTTCGGGCACGAACTCGACCGTCACCATGCCGTGGCGGATTTCGCCGGCGAACGGGTGATTGTTGCCGTAGCCGCGCTGCGTGGAATAGCCGAGCCCGAGCAGGAACCCTTCGTCGGCGCGGGCGAGCGCCTGCAACCGCACCGGCCGAGCGGCCGGAAACCGCAGGGGCTCGCGCGTCAGGTCGGCCACGGCGCCGCCGCTCTCGGCCGGCTCGCGCTCGATCAAGCCTTCCCGCTCAAGGATGTCGGCGATGGAAGGCATGTCGGAGGGCAGCGCCTGGCTTGCCTTGGCCGCTGCCGGGCACGGACCGCCGGTCTCGGCCAACGAGAAGTCCAGCAGCCGATGGGTGTAGTCGAAGCTGGCACCCAGCACCTGACCTCCGGGCAGGTCCTTGAAAGTGGCGGAGATCCGCCGGCGGATCGCCATGCGGCGGGTGTCCAGCGGCTCGCTCGCGCCAAACCTCAGCAAAGTGGTCCGATAGGCGCGCAACAGAAAGATCGCTTCCACCAAGTCGCCGCGCGCCTGCTTGATGGCGAGCGCCGCCAGCTTGCGGTCATAAAGCGAACCCTCCGCCATCACCCGGTCGACGGCATGGGCGAGTTGGCCCTCGATCTGCGCCAGCGTCAGTTCCGGAACCGCCGGATCGCCCCGCCGGCTCTCGGCCAGCAGCCTGGCAGCGTTGTCGATCGCCTGTTCGCCGCCCTTGACCGGAACATACATGCCTAGCCCTCGATCGTAAGTGTGCGCGGCAGGCCGACCAGGCGGCTGCCGGCGCAGAGGAAGAGATCGATCCCCCGCGGGAAGGCGCGTTGGTTCTGCGCCCACTGCGCGGCGAAGTCGGCGGGCAAGCCGCCGACCCCCAGGCGCCCTTCGTGCGGCAAGCCCGGCCCCTTCAGCCGCCAGGGGCCATCGCCCAACAAGCCCGCGACGGCGACGATCAGCGTGGCCCCCGCCTCCGGCTCCTCCTCGCTGCCCGCCTTGAAGCTCGACAGCGGCGGCAGCGGGCCGGCGATCAGGCAATAGTCAGCGTCCTCCGGCCGCGCGGCCAGACGGACGCCGGTGTGGAACCGCAAATAGTCGGCCGCCGGCGCGACTGGCCCGTCGAGCCATAGCGCGACCTCGAAGTCGAGCAAGGTCAGCGCCAGCGCCGATTGCGCCAAGCCCAGGGGTGGCGTCGGTTGCAGGCGCAAATCCAACGTCGCGATGCGCCCAGGCTCCGCCATGGCCGCGAGCGCCGCCCGGAAAACCCTTTGGCTGTCGCGCCCCGGGTCGGCGAAGCCGGGCGCCAGTTTCGCGTCGGCGATGCCGGGCATGGCCATCGCCTAGGCCTCGCCGCGGGCCACGGTGAAGAACTCGGCCCGGGTCGCCGCGGCCTGCCGGCTCGCCCGCTCCCGCCGGTCCTGCTCGATCCGCCGCAAGGGGCCGATGATGCCGGCAACCGCCGCTTGGTGACTGGCCGCTTCCTGCAGCAAGCCGTCGAGCACCGCCGCGACCTCCGCCTGCCAGGCGTCCTGCCGCCCGACATAGCCATGCCCTACCCGGCCACAGCCCAGTCTTACCGAGCAGCGCGTCACGCTCATCTCGCCCAGATTGAACGGCCGCCCATCGCCGCCCAGCCGGCCGCGCAACATGATCAGGCCACTCTCGGGTCCCCGCAGCCGCGTCCAGCTTGGCTTGTCCGGCAGATCGCGCCAGAGCATTTGCAGATCGGCGTTGCGCGCCCGCGCCAGTACGCCAAGCCATTCCTGCCGCGCGTCGCCGGCCGCCTCTCGCCCCGGCCCCGGCGCGGCGGCGGGCGGCGTGGGCACTTTGCTTCGGTTCGGCATTCCGCCACGCCCCTTGCTATTGGTCTAGACATCTAGATCTATCTCGCGGACTATGCCGCAAGCCCGCGTGCGAGTAAAGCGCGCGGCTGTTACCAACCGATGGCATCGGCCCTGGGAGAGAGGGATGGCCTTGCGGCGGGGCGGTGGCATCGCCTTGTGGCGGCAGATCGAGACGACGCTGGCCGCGGAGATCGGCGCCGGCGACTACCCGGGCGACATGCGGCTGCCGACCGAAGCCGAGCTCGCCAAGCGTTTCGAGGTCAACCGCCACACGTTGCGCCAGGCGCTGGCGGCGTTGAACGAACGCGGCCTCATTCGCATCGAGCAGGGCCGCGGCACCTTCGTCAACGAGGACATGCTGGACTACGTGATCGGCCGTCGCACGCGCTTTTCCGAGATCGTGCAGGCGCAGCAGCGGCTGCCGAGTGGGCGGCTGCTGGCGGTGCGCGAGGAACGGCCGAGCGCCGCCATCGCCAAGGCACTGGCGCTGAAGCGGCAAGCCACGGTCGTGGTGCTGGAAACACTGGGCGAAGCCGATGGTCGGCCGATCAGCCTGGCCAGCCACAATTTCCCCGCGGAACGGTTTCGCGGCATCGATGCCGCCTATGCCGCCAGCGGCTCGATCAGCAACGCGCTACGCCGATTCGGCGTCGCCGACTACGCCCGCAAGACCACCCGCGTCACCGCCCGGCTGCCGGAACCCGACGAAGCCGAGCGGCTGCGCCAACCGGTCAATCGGCCGGTCCTGGTGACCGAGAGCGTCAATGTCGACACCGCCGGCCAGCCGATCGACTATGGCATCGCGCGTTTCGCCGGCGACCGCGTGCAGATCGTGTTCAATACCTGAGCAGCACCTGCGCTAGGATTGTGGCGGCAGCAGCGAGACATGCGCCGCCACGATGCGCCAGCCCTGCTCGGTGCGCAGCCAGGTCTGGCTTTGCCGTCCGCGCGCGCCGCCGACATTGCGGCGGAACTCGGTATTGGCCACGGCAAGCTCGCGACCGAAGGTAGTGATCGCGGTGTTTTCCAGACGCCGGCCGATATCCGTCGCCGCCCGCTCGCGCCGGTAGCGGGCGATGGCCTCGTGGCCGTACAGGTTCTCGGCAATGCCGAAGCGCAAGGTGCACGGGCTCCGCCAGAACAGTTCGTTGAGCTGGGCCACGTCGTTCGCCATCAACGCCGCCTCGTAGCGCCGAAAGGCCGCCTCCACCTCCGCCACCACGTCCGGCAGGTTAAGCTCAAGCACGGCTGCCGTCACGGCATTGCCGGCACCGGCCGCGCAACTCGACGGTCTGCTGCGTCACCGCGAAGCCGTGGCTGTCGGCTACCTCCGCCAAAGCCCGCAACAGCGCCGCATCGCTCAGTTCGTCGGCGCTGCCGCAATTCTCGCACAGCAGGAAGCAGGCATCGTGCTGCCGTTCCGGATAGGCGCAGCCGATGAAGGCGTTGCGGGAATTGATGCGGTGCACGAGATGCTGCGCCACCAGGAAGTCCAGCGCGCGGTAGACCGTGGGCGGTGCCGCCGGGCGGCCCTGGCCCAGCCGGCGCATGATCTCGTAGGCGCCGATCGGGCTGTGGCTCTGCCAGACCAGCTCCAGTACGCGCCGCCGAATGGGCGTCAGCCGCTGGCCGCGCGCGGCACAGACCCGCGCCGCGGCCTCAAGCGCATCGGCGATGCAGAGATCGTGATCGTGTCCCGGCCCGGTCCGCCCCGCCGCGCCGCCGTCCCTGGCCCGCTGTCGCATCGCCGGCACTATAGCGAAGCCGCGGCCGGCACGGTAGCGTCGGCCCATCGATGCTGGAAATAACGACGCTGACCCATGCCTATGCCGGACGGACCGTGCTGGCGCTCGACGCGTGGCAGGTGGCGGCCGGCGAGCATTGGCTGCTGCTCGGTCCCTCGGGCTCGGGCAAGAGCACATTGCTGCACATCGTCGCCGGCCTGTTGCGCCCCAGCGGCGGCAGCGTGCGCTTGGCCGGCACCGACCTTTATGCACTGCCGGCGGGCGAACGCGACCGGCGGCGCGGACGCAGTGTCGGCATCGTCTTCCAGCGCCTGCATCTGCTTGAGGCGTTGAGCGTGCTGCAAAACCTGGCGCTGGCACAGAGCCTGGCTGGGCAACCGGTCGACCGGCGCCATCTGGCCGACTTGCTGTCCCGACTGGGGCTGTCCGAGCGGGCCGCCGCCAAGCCGGCCGCACTGAGCCGCGGCGAAGCGCAACGCGTCGCCTTGGCGCGCGCGCTGGTCAACCGGCCGCAATTGCTGCTGGCCGACGAGCCCACCTCCAGTCTGGACGACGACAATGCCGACCGTGCGCTCGACCTGCTGACGGGCGAAGCCAAGGCGGTGGGTGCCGCCCTCATCGTCGCCACGCACGATGCCCGCGCCGCGGCCCGTTTCGTGCGGCACTTGACGCTGCCGAAAGCGACATGAGCGCGCTGGCGCTGGCCTGGGCGTTTCTCAGGCATCGGCCGATCGAGGCCCTGGTCACCCTCTGCCTGGCGGCATTGGCGGTCGGCACCATGGTCGTGTTGCTGCTGCTGGATGCCGAGCTGAAGGGTCGCCTGACACGCGACCTGAAAGGCATCGACCTGGTCGTTGGCGCCAAGGGCAGCCCGTTGCAACTCATCTTGTCGGCGGTGTTCCACCTGGATGTCCCAACCGGCAACATCGACCGCGCCCAGGCCGAGGCCGTGGCCAACCATCGGCTGGTGGCGCGCGCGGTGCCGCTGGCGCTGGGCGACAGCCTGGCCGGTTTTCGCATCGTCGGCACCACCGCCGACTATGTCGCCTTGCAGGGCGGCCGTCTGGCGGCTGGGCGGTTGTGGCAGGACGAGTTGCAGGCCGTGCTGGGCGCAAGCGTTGCCCGGCGTCTGGGCCTGGGACTGGGCGACCGGTTCGTCGGCTCGCACGGACTTGGCGCCGGCGGCGGCCACGGCCATGACGAGCATCCCTTTGAAGTAGTGGGCGTGTTGGCAGCGACGGGCGGCAGCCTGGACCGCGTCATCCTGACCGCGGTCGAAAGCGTGTGGCGGGTACACGAACGCAAGCCCGGGCCTGCGCGCACCGGTATCGGCGGCATCCAGCCGGCCGAGGCCCGCGACGAGCTCACTGCCCTGCTGGTGGTCTATCGTTCGCCCATGGCCGCCGCCGTGCTGCCGCGTTGGATCAACTCCGAGACATCCATGCAAGCCGCCTCTCCGGCGACCGAGGCGGCGCGGCTCTTCGCCCTGGTCGGCTTTGCCCTGGACGCCTTCCGCGGCTTTGCCTACCTGCTGTTCACGACGTCGGCCCTCGGCCTGTTCGCGGCGCTCTATGGCGCGCTGCGTCAGCGGCAATATGACCTGGCCATCATGCGCGCGGTCGGCGCCAGCCGCTGGCGGCTGTTCGGGCAATTGCTGCTGGAGGGCGGCTTGATCGGCCTGGCGGGAGCCGGCCTGGGACTGCTAGTGGGCCATCTGGCCGCGTGGGGCTTGGCGACCTGGCTCGCCGCCAGCCAGCAGGTGCCGCTGAGCGGCCTGGGCTGGCAATGGCAGGAATTGCTGCCGGCTGGCGGCGCGATGTTGCTGGCCGTCCTGGCCGCGCTGCCGGCCGCGTGGCGCGCCTACCGGCTGGATGTCGCGGCCGTTCTGGCGCGGACGTGAGCCCGCCCGCCCCTGCCGCCACGCGCGGCCGCCAGCGCCTGTTCGCCGCCATCGCTGTCGGCCTCGGTCTTGCGCTGGGCTTCGCCTTGCTGGAAATCGGTCTGGCCGCGCTGCGCCGGCAGATCGAAAGCAGCGACCGATTGCAGCCCGGCCTCACCCGTTACGACGAGGGGCTGGGCTGGCGGCTCAGCCCAGGCTGGCTCGGCAGCCATCTCAACCATGACTTCGACGTGCGCTACAGCATCAATGCCGAAGGGCTGCGCGGGCCGGCGCTGAGCGCGGGCCAAGCCGGCACCGTGGCCTATCTGGGCGACAGGACGCCTCGAAGAACCCCATCATTGACGACGAAGCATCGCCGATGAGGGCATGGCCTGCGGCCCAGCCTGCGGATTGGGTGCTGTGGCGGGGTCTATTTGGTCTGCGGTGGCGTGTCGATGCAGTGAGCGG
>Ga0194132_10002391_pt1 | contig 35356 bp, 25 predicted proteins | sample TA2KigOf80mmetaG_FD_148612 | JGI IMG/M metagenome (GOLD analysis project Ga0194132, IMG submission 148612) | Freshwater microbial communities from Lake Tanganyika, Tanzania - TA2015054 Kigoma Offshore 80m | ecosystem: Environmental > Aquatic > Freshwater > Lake | place: Tanzania: Lake... | reverse complement strand
CCACATCGAGGAGTCGGGCCGTCTTGTCGGCGGATGCCAACACCAACGTGCGTCCATCGCCCAAGAACTGCAGCGACGTCACGGCGGCGGCATGATCGGCGAAGACCTGCACGTCTTTGCCAAGCGCCAGATCATGGACGCGGACGACGTGCGTCGGGCCGTCCGCAAGGGCGACGGCGACACGCTGGGCATTCGGAGTCAGGGCCAACCCTTGAATAGCGCCCGGCATTGGGATCGATGTTGATTTGCCGTCGGCGATGGTCCAGATCTTGACGTTCTTGTCGGCGCCGGCGGTCGCGATCTTGCTGGCATCGGCATTCAAGCTCAGGTGCGTGATCGGCGTTTCGTTGGCGAGTGACTTGAACTCCTTGCCGTCGGCGGCCGTCCAGATGCGTACCGCCTTGTCGTCGCCGGCGGAGATAATCTGGTCTCCTTTGGGCGTGAACAGGGCCTGACGAACGGTGCCCTGGTGTTGGCGATGCCATACCAGCGACGATGTCCAGAGCTTGGCGGCTTTATCGGCGCCCGCGGTGATGATCTTCTTGGCGTCCACGAAGGCAGCCGCGTGCACGGGGCCGTCATGAGGCAAGAGTTCGAGTAGCTTGCCGTCAAGCTCATAGACGCGAGCGAGCTTGTCGCTGCCGGCGACGACGACTCGGGCGTTGTCATGCGACAGCGAAATGTGCTTGGCATCGCCTTGCAGCTTGATCGCGGCGACTTCCTTGCTGTCCGGGATCGTCCAAACCTTGACGACCTTTTCCGCAAGCGCCGCCAAACGCGTGCCATCCTTACTTAGAGTCATCGCGGTGATCGGGCCGATGTGGTCAAGCTTGGCCTTGGCGGCGCCGTCCGGCAAACTCCAGGTTTGCACCGTCTTGTCGGCGCTTGCGGAGAACAGCACATCTCCCTTGGGACTCAGCGTAAAGGCCACGACGGGGCCTTTGTGCACGGCCGGCAGCGTCTTGATTTCTTTGCCGTCGGCGACTTTGATCTGCTTGATGGTGTTGTCGCCGAGACCGACGAAAACACTTTGAGCATCGGCGCTGAAGGCAACCGCAGTCGGATTCGCTGGCATCGGCAGCTTGTGCAGCACCTTGGCGTCCGCCGCGTTCCAAAGCGTTACGGTCTTGTCCGCCGACGCCGCTGCGATTACTGCCCCGTTGGAACTGATTGCGATGGCCGTGGCAGGAAGCGTCGGTCCGGCAAAGTCCTTTTCCTTCACGCCACTGGCGACGTTCCAGAGCCGAACGATCTTGTCGTTGCCGGCCGTCAGCATCTTGGCGCCATCGGCCGTGACAACGAGCGTCGCGACCTGATCGGGATGAACGAACGCCTTCGGCGCGACGAGCGGCAAGGACCACAAACGGACCGCGCCGTCGGCGGATGCGGACAACATTTGCGAGCCGGTGGCGTTGATGCCGAGCGACGTGATCGGGGCGGGCGTGATGATAATATCGGATTCTTTGGCCGTTTGCTGATTCCACAGGCGAATCGTGCTGTCGGCGCTGGCGGAAGCGAGGACTTGCAAATTGGAGCTTACCGCGACGGCCGACACCGGCGCCGTATGGCCCGCGAATTGTTTTTCCATGGCAAGGTTCGCCGTGTTCCAGATGCGCACGAACTTGTCATTTGTGCCCGTGTACAACTTCTTACCGTCCGGGCTCGCCGCCGCGGCCAAAACAGTGTCGGCATGCGCGATCACGCGAGGCGGCACCGGAGGCAAAGCCCAGAACTTCACAAGTCCGTCCGCGCCGGCCGTCATCATTTGAGTGCTCTGTGGACTGACCTGGACGCTGTGGACGGCGCCGGCGTGCGCAAGCCAACTCGACAGAACCTTGGCATCCGTGTTGTTCCAAAGGAAAACTCGGCTATCGAGCGTGCCGGCGGCGATGAAAGCGTTGGCGGGGTGCGTCGCGACGCTGGAGATGCCGCTCGCTGGACCGACCAGGGCGCGGACTTCCTTCGCGCCGGCCAGGGTGTAGTGACGTACGGTGCGGTCGTCACTCGCGGTGTAGAACGCGGCATTATCGGTCGTCATCGCCAGTGCTCGAATCGGAGCGCCATGGCCAGGAAAGGTCTTGGCCAGGGCCGGCGGCGGTTGCTGCCAGAACTTCAGATTGCCGTCGTCGCCAACGGTGTAGGCCGCCGTGTTGTTGGGGTTGATGGCGACCGCATTGACGCCGGCCGTATGCGCGCCGACGACCGATATGAGTTGGCCATTCACGACGTTCCAGTAGCGCAAAGTGCGGTCGGCGCCGACGGATGCCAGGACCGTGTTGTTGCCGTTGAAAGCGACGCCGGTGACGGGGCCTTGATGGCCCGACTCGAACTTGACCAGTTCCTTGAAGTCGGTCGGCGCCACGAGCCGAAGCGAGCCGTCCTTGCCGCCAATCGCGAGTTTCAATCCATCGGAGCTTAGAGCGACGGCTTGTGCCGCGTCGTTGGTCTTCAGCGAGCGAATCGGTGTGCTCACCGGGACATCCCAGACCTTGAGCGTGTTGTCGGTGCTGCCCGATGCGATCATCGAACCGTCGGAGCTGAACCCCACACAGATCACTTGCTTGGTGTGCCCGGCAGCGCCGCCGTAGGTTCGGACCTCCTTGCCGGACGCCACGTCCCACAGCTTGAGCGTATTATCGAAGCTGGCCGTCACGAGGAACTTGCCATCGGGGCTGTAGGCGACGGCGTAGACACCGTCGCCATGGCCCTTCAGGTGATGTACGACCGCTGTGCCACCTTTGTCCTGGGCAATCATCGGCAGGCAGGCGACGCTCAGAACAAGGGCGAAAAGTCCGACGGTGGCTAGCATGCGGCGCGTCATCGATGCGACTCCTCAAGGTGCAAGGCGGACGGCGGGATCATTCCGGGCGGCATCGTGGTTGGACTGTTAGTTTCGGACGTTCATGCCGGACTGTCAACAGGGCGGGGCAAATTGGTTGCGAGCATCCGGGTAAGGCGAAAGTACACGTGTGGGCCTCATCGGATGTCATTAGGACGGGTTACGTGTTCTTTATCATTGAGATTAAAAATGGCTTAGATTGGAACTTGCATGTAGGACTCGCGTCGTACTGTGGTAACAATGACAAGGAAGATTCCTGTCTCCACTAGGTCATCGGAGGATCCGCTTCGCATGCGAGTGCTTTTGATCGAGAACCGGTCGCAACCCCTCAGACGTGCGCTGGAACGAAAGGGATTTGAAGTCGAGACCGCCAAAGACGGCAAGGAAGCCGACCGTATGGCGCGAGCGGAGTCGTTTGACGTCATTGTGCTGGACCTTGAGACGGTTTCCGATGCCGGCGTGCCTCTCGTCAAACGCTGGCGCAGCGACGGCATTCTGTCCCGCATTGTTGTGTTGACGAATCTCGACGGCATCAATGGCAAGATCGAGGTGCTCAGCGTCGGGGCCGACGATTGCATCGCCAAGCCTATTGACGTGGACGACCTGTCGACGCGATTGCAGACGCTGACACCCGTAAGCGGGGCAGCCGGTAGAAGCAAGGCGATCGTTATCTTTGATTTGCAAATCGATACGACAGAACGGACGGTGGAACGAGCGGGGCTGGCGATTCGATTGACGCCGCGCGAGTTTGACCTGCTTCACTTTCTCGCTCAGCATCGGGGCAAGCCTGTGAGCCGGGCCAAGATTCGCGATCATGTTTACCCCGCGCAAAAGAGCCGATCCAACGTTGTCGATGTGTATGTCCGTTACTTGCGCAAGAAGATCGACAATGGATTTGATTTTCCGATCATCCTGACTTGTTGGGGCAAGGGGTACATGCTGCGCGGCGAGGACAAGCCGCCGGTGGACAAGGCGTAGGCGGCTGCTAGCGGAAGCACCAACACGAACACCCAGACGCGGGGTCGCGCCTGGGTGTTCGTGGGACACGTCTGATTCGCACTTTGATTTCTGAGCTAACGAGGTAATCCGCCTGGAGCGGGAGGCAAACCGCCTGGGGCGCCCGGCAGGCCTGGTCCCCCACCGGGGATGCCGCCGGGGATTGCGGGTCCTCCTGGAATGCCCGGTCCTCCTGGGATGCCTCCGGGAATGCCAGGTCCGCCCCCCGGGATGCCTCCAGGAATGCCTGGGCCGCCCGGGATGCCGCCGGGGATTGGCGCTCCGCCTGGATTGCCGCCGGGGATTCCTCCTGGAATTGGCGATCCGCCGGGATTGCCTCCCGGAAGCGGACCGACTCCGGGCCCGCCGCCTGGGTTGCCACCCGGAATGCCTCCGGGCGTTGTGCCGCCTGAGGACGGAGGCGTCGGCTTGGTGGAGGTGACGTCGAACTTGGCGCGTTCCTTTTCGTAAAACGCCTGCACGGTGACGAGATCGAGGTTGGCCTGCTGCATGATGTCAAACCACGTGCTGGCCATATTCTTCAATTTGATGGTGTCGACCTGCCGCGGATCGCGCACGCCGCGCATCTCGAAGGCCGACGCGAAGGCGCTGCGAAGGACCTGCGAGTTGAGGTCCATGTCGCGAGGCAGCTTGTCGAGTTCTTCACCATAGCGGAAGAGATAATGCAGCTTGCGGTCCTGGGCCAGGTAGTACACAAAACCCCACGCCGTGCTGCGAGCCATCTCCCACGATTCACGTGCTTGTGCATGAAGTTCCTCGTTGTCGCGGCGATCTTGGGCGGCCTTGGTCTTTTGCCGGGCTTGCAGGAAGTACTGATCGGTCACGACCTTGTCCAGCACGTCCGACGGTGCCGCGAGACGTTTGGTCTTCAAAAGATGCTTGAAGGAAACCAGGTGCGACCAGCTTGGAGCACCGACGCTCGGATAGAGGGCGCCGGTCGGCGTCTCGAAGAAACCGGCGAGTCCTTCCACCATCCACTCGGGAATCTGCACATTGCGAGGAAACATTTCCGACGCGATCAACAGCTGGCGCACGGACGCATTCGTGACCGTGTGCCGCTCGGCGTCGTCTTCCAGGGCCTTGGAAAGCAGCAGGGCCGTCTGCGCAACGCCGATGATAACGAATGCCGCATAGGCTTCTTTGCGTTTGCTGATGTCGCCGGAGAGAAGCTCTTCTTTGGTGATGGTCAGCTTGAGCTGCTGCATCTTGAGATTGGCGTCCTTGAGCGCGTCGTCGAGCTTGCGCTGATATTCATCGAACACCGGATCTTGGAGCCGAACGCGATTGGACAAAACGACCACGTTGTCGCGGCGCGGCGTGAAACCGTCGCCGGCCATGGGCACTTCACCCCACTCGACGTGGCGGGTTGTGAACTCTTCTTTCGATGCAGCCATGATCGCGTTCAGCCGATAGCGCGGCAGGTTCGGTTGCCGGACGGCCTTGTCTAGGCCATCGTCTTGCACGGCGAACCAGTAATAAAAACTGTCCAGGGTCTCTTCCATCAAGGCGAGGCGGCGCTTGATGGCTGCCGTACCATTGGCATCGCTGGCGTTGACCTGGGCGTACATGCGATAATGTCCGCGGTCGCTGTCGGTGAACTTGTAGCCGCGCGTCTTCAACTCATCGATGATCTCTTTCTGAGCGGGATCGTCGGCAGTGAACGGACTTTGCAGCTTCTTTCGAACGGCTAGATAATTCTTGACGATGGCATTCTTGGCATCGACCTTCTCAGCCTCGTCCATGGCTTTGTGGAACTCCTTCATTTGGCCGCGCGAGAGGGCTTTTCGAGCGAGGTGCAAGAAGTCCTTGACGTTCTTTTCCTTGGGCTTCTTGGCCGCACTGAGATCACGGTCGAAGTCTTTGCTGAAGGGGTCGGCCACGATGTAGTTTTCGAAGAGAGGAAACATCGGGGACATGATGAGCCAGTTGTTCTTGCCCCACTTGTGGTCAATGGAGAAGACGCGCATCATCTGATTGGCCATGATTTGCTTGGTGGGCTTGATTTCGACCCACGCGTAAAGGAACTTGGCGTCGGGATCGACCGCCGGCTTGTTCGGGTCCATGCCGCCAGGCGGAACGCCGCCGCCGAATCCGCCAGGGGGGACACCGCCACCCGCACCGCCAGGGATCATGGGGCCGCCGCCGGCTTGCCCGCCAAATTTCCCGCCAAAACCACCGGGAGGAGTTCCGCCGCCGGCGCCGCCGGGAAACGGCGCTCCACCGCCGGCGCCGCCAGGGAACGGCGCACCACCGCCGGCGCCGCCAGGGAACGGCGCACCACCGCCGGCGCCGCCAGGGAATGGCGCTCCGCCGCCGGCGCCGCCAGGGAATGGCGCACCACCGCCGGCGCCGCCAGGGAATGGCGCTCCGCCGCCGGCGCCGCCGGGAAGCGGCCCGCCGCCGCCCATGCCGTTCGGCATCTGCGAGGAGAAGCTAAGCTTGTTCACATCGATCTTGATGAGTACGTAATCGGCCGACGCGCTACCGGCGCTGACGAAAAAAAGACCGGCGATAAACAGGAGACGCTTCATAGGCCTTAAACCTCCTGAGGCTAAACTCGACCCCGAAACTCGAAATGTCGATGCTCCCCGCCTATTTTCGGGTTTCTAACCGCAACGTGCAACAGCAATTCCGTCAAACTGGGCATTTTTTTCGAGCGGCCGATCGCCACGACTTACCAGTACGACGATCCACTCACTGGATTCGTTCATTCCTTGAGGCCTTCGGTCAGTCGATGGACTGCCGGGAACTGCTTCGCTGAGGAGCAAAATCCGCGCATTCTCGCTCTTGGCATCGAGGCGGATGACGCCTATGTTGGCCGTTGCAGAATTACAGCCGATTCAATCGGCTCGGTCGGAATGACTCCTTTTACCGTGATTGAAAGGCGGTGCATCATGAGCTTCAAATGGGATCGCGTCCATGTCTGGTCGTGCGAAATCACCGATCAGCCCGGGAGCGTGGCGGAAAAATTGGCTCATCTCGCTCAGGCAGATGCAAACCTCGAGTACATCTTTACCAAACGGCTTCCGAACAAGCCGGGCTTCGGCGTCCTCTATGTCGCGCCGGTGACCGGTCCGAATCAAGTGCGAGCCGCCAAAGCCGCCGGCATGCACGAGGCCGACTCGCCGATCGTTCGCCGCATCGAAGGCGACAATGAAGCCGGTCTGGGCCACCACATAACACAACAATGGGCGATGGCAGGCATCAATCTGCAAGGGCTGACCATGGCCGTCATGGGAGGAAAGTTCATCGGCTACGCGGCATTCGACACCGTCCACGACGCCAATCGCGCCGCCCAAATCGTAGCCGACTTGCAGCTGGCCGCGGCCGAAGAAGTGAAGGCGAACGGCAAATAAACTGTTCACGTTTAGCGCTCGCGCTGCGCCATGCGACCGCTCAAACAATTGCCCGCATCATCGCGCCGTCAGCTTGACGACCCCTGGCGCCAGACATGCCTTGTCGTCGCATGCCGACACGTTGATGCTGATCTCAAGCGGACTTGTGTCGCCCTTGGTCCGTATGACTTGGACGTCGATTTTCACGACGCCTTTGTAAACGTCGTATTCTTCGTCCTTGTCTTTCACGGTCATGCCTTCGGGGTATTTCGGTTTGATCGACACTTTGTCCTTGGCCGCGATTTTGACGACCGTCTTGTTGCCGTTGAGAAAGTCGTTATTGTGCCGAACGGGATTGGCGTAGAGATGCCAGCCCTTGGCAATGTCGAGCGTGATGGTGACGGTTTGATTGCCGTCGGCGTCGATCTTGCCGGCAGTTGCTTTGGCTTTCACCTTGGAATCGGACTTCTCGATGCCCGTTTCGTTGGCCGACGCGATGATAACAAAACCAAGCATCGCGATGATTGAAAACAGCGTTCGCATGAGTTGCTCCTTCACAAGATTGTCAGAGCCTGACGCGTAAGCGAAGTTTGGTTCCCCTTCGCTTACGCGTCAGGCTCTGACGGTCAGGGAACGGTGATCTTGATTACGCCGGGCAACAAGCATTCCATTTTCGGGCCGCCGCAGGAGTTGACGGCGATGCTGACCTCGACGGGCCCTGTGTCGCCGGGCGTTCGCTTCAACTCGGATTCGATGACGACCTTGCCTTCGTAGATGAAGTACTTCGCCCCCGATTTCATCTTGCCCGTCGGATAGTTGACAAGCGCCGTCACCTTGTCCTTGGCCTTGAAGGAGAGGCGCGTACGGTTGATTTCGTAGTCCTCGTCGTTGACGGGATTGGCGTAGATGTACCAGCCCTTCTCGATTTCGAGCGTGACCGTCACGGTCTGCTTGCCGCTCGCCGTCAACTTGGTCGCGGAAATCGTCGCTTTGACCTTCGAGTCGGATTTCTCGCCGCCGGTGTCGCCCTGACCGTGAGCACCGGCGAATACCACGACTGCGATTGCTAATAGGATGTGTCGCGTACTCATACATCAGCCTCCTGTGTAGGACCTTTCCAAACTATCGTACTCGAAACAGCACGATGTGGTCCATACCGTTCATAGACGCTGGAGCAACGCCGGACGAATCAAATCCGCTGAAAAACTAAGTCGGCGCTTGAAGTCGGCATTCACGCCCTGTAATTTTTCCATGACGCTCCCAGGGATTCGCTGCGCTCACCCCTGGGCTTCCCCGATACCACTCCTTCTCTCAGACACAGAAAGGCTCTCCCTCATGGGCTTCAAGCAGACCGACAAGCATCGTTACGGCAAGGGCTCCTACCACCAGATCGGCCTGGTGCGAGGGCAGTTCGGCAACGTCGATATGAACGACTGGGTCAAGTTCGTCGGCGACGCCGGCTTCGACGGCTGGGAAGAAGCAAGCTGGGAACTCGACCTGAGCAAGTGCGACACCGACGCCGGCGCCGAAGCCTATGCCAAGGAGCGGTATGCACTTGCTCAGAAGCATAAGCTCGAAATCTTCACGATCGCCACGCACCTTCAAGGACAATGCCTGGGTGATGAGCCGAGCGCGAAGACGTTGAACTTCAGTGGCGGCGAAGCGGTCGAGATGTACAAGGCCTGGCGATCGAAGGGCAACAACCCGCCGCGCACCGATCCGTATTACGTTCCGGACGAAGTCGGCAGGGCGATCCACAAACAAGCCGAGCAATCACTGATGCGCTGCGCTCGGCTGGGCCATTACCTCGGCAAGCTGCAAAATCGCAGGATCGCCATGTCCGGTTTCGTAGGCTCGCCGGCTCATTGCTGGAGCCACTTCTTCCTCTTTCCACCCTTGCCGACGTCGATCGGCGGCTTCGCGATCCCCGACGTCCGCCAGGTCAGTCTCGAATTGCTCGTGGAACGCTTCGGCCCGTTCTTGAACCTGTGCAAGAAGTACGGCGTCACCTTCGATCTCGAATGCCATCCAAGCGAACGTGCGATGGGCGACATCGAATCAGCGTCCGATTACATCAACTTCATGTGCAAGGCTGGCTACGAAGGGGTCGTCGGCTTCAACCTCGACGGCAGCCACATGGAATGGCAAGGCGTCAGCGTTGTGCAGTTCATCCGCGAGTTCGGCAAGTTCATCCATTGCGCTCACATCAAGGGCGTCCAGGTCAGCCGAGAACACACCCGAGCCGGTCTCCTTGGCGGCCATCGCCCGATGGGCCATCCGCTCAACGGCTGGAACTTCGTCACAGCGGGAACGGCTCGCGACGCCAATAGCTGTGAGGAAATCTTCATCGAACTGAACCGCGTCGGCTTCGACGGAGCCGTCTCGATCGAATGGGAAGACAACGACGCCGAGCAGCACGCCGGCGCCAAGGCCGCCCTCGCCAACTGCCGCAAGGCGGACCTGCCGCCCAGCGGCATGCGGCACGACGAGATGCTCAAGGCGTAACGAATTGTCTTTGTATTGCGCCCGAAATAGCCCATGCGAGAGCGTGTCAAACCGGCGAGCCGAGCCCCGTTAGAGGGTGCTTGAGGTTGATAGTGCTAACGAGGCTCGGCTTGCCGGGCCTATTTCTTGATTTCTTGTCCGCGGTTGAGCCATTGCCGCATCGTCGCCACGTCGCCGCGCAGTTGCCAGGTCAGCCATGGCTCTTGATCGGGCGGCGGGACAACGACCTTCTGCGACTTCGCGCCTGGAACGATGATGGTCTCCAGATACGTTTTGAAGCGTTCAATGGCCTTCGCGTCGGCCATCAGAAAATCGCCGGAAAACGTCAACTCTTCCACCGGCTCGAGGCCGACAGCGAAGACTTTGATCCCGCGCAACATCGCGGCGTCGCCTTTGCCCATCGGCACGAACGCCGGCGCTTCCTTCACGGCATCGAGGCGGCCGACTGCCCATGCGAAATGCTTGCGCGGCAGTCGGGTTCTTAATGCCGACAGCAGCGGCGCTGGTACGATATCCTCAAGTTTGCGCGGCGTCGGCGACAAGGCGTTCAGATGTTCCGGCTTCGGCGCGTCCAGCAGGCGGATGATGCACACGATCGTCTTTTCTTCGACGCACCATACCATCGCTTCGGCATAAGGCGGCAGCGAGACCGCGTACGCCGGCTTGCCCTGATGCATCGATGTCTCGGAGCGCCGGGCCGACTCGGCGATCTTTTCCAGCGAATATGCTCGCCGCGTCTTGATCACGAGCGAAAGCTGGAGCGCATCAAGCTTGGCCGACAAGACGACGTGGTCGATCTCTTCCATCGGCAATCCGGTGACGCGTGGCAGCTGCTTCAGAAGCCAATCGAGCGGCGACGGGCGAGGTTCGTCCAAGAGCGGTTTGCCGACCTTTTTGTCGTCCAGCCATTCCGCCAGGTGCACGCCAACGATGACGTCCGCATCTTTGGGCAAATACGTCAGGCCGGTCAGATCGATCGGCTTGGCGTACTTGACCGGATCGAGCAAGGCCTTGGGATCACGCGCCCGGCGATCCTTCACGGTCCAGAGCATGTAGCCCAGCCCGATCGACGCAGTGGTGACCATGATGGTGACAACGATCCATGCCGTCTGGTGAATGCCGGGCGGCGGATCAGATTCCGCGGGCTTCGCTGGCGGCGGGGCGATGCCCTGCGCGACGGCGAGCGGCCAGCGCGCCGCGGGAACGAGCTCACCGCAGCGAGGGCAGGGCAGTTTCTCCGCGGCTGCCGGGGCCGAGATCGTTGGCAAGATCGCATTGCACGCAGTGCATGTACTTGGAGTCATCGGTCTGAACTACCAGTGTCGTGTGATTCCGAAGTAATCCAATTGCCGGTCGTAGGCCATTGTCGGCGAGCCGAGCCCCGTCAGGGGCCGGTAGATTGTGCGGCAATCCTCGTCTACCGGCCGCTCACGCAGCACGGTTGGCCCCACCCTACACCGAAGCAGCATACTCATTCTTGCCGATTGGCCGCGGTTTGTCCACGGAGCGAGGAACTGCGATTTTCTCATCCATATAATAGTGGAAGACGCGTTGGAACCGGGGCAATCTGTATTGACCCGGCGAACCAGGAAACTTAGACTGAACTTTCGGACCAGAAACGGTTTACACGGGATCCTGCCCGATACGCATCGCTTGCGCTTCGGGCTCTGGAGACCTCGATTTGGTAGGAACAATGAGCACGAAAGCTAACTTGGAAGTTGGTCTTTGGGAGCAGTTTACCGATACCCTCTCGTCAATTTCCGAGGGGTTCATGGGGTTCCTGGCACGCCTGTTTGGTTCGAGCAATGAACGCTTGATCCGAGAGCTTGGCTACATTCGCCCGTCCGGAAGCGAATCCCACACCGTCGAGCCCGGCTCGGTGCTCGATCGCGTCAACTCGCTCGAACCACTGATGCAGGGATTCCGCGAAGAGGACTTCGAACGACTGACCGCCGACATGCGCAAGCGTCTGGGCGTCGAGCACACGCCGTTCGTCAAGAAAGGCGCCGCGAATCTTGCCGTCGTGAACAATGGCGATGTTGCGCCGTCCGAATCGTTCACCACCGTCGTGGCGATGATGGAAAACACGCTGCCGCCGTCGCCGACGCTGGAAGACCTCCTGCCGTTCGCCTTCGCTGCTTGCCGTGAAGTCGCGCGGCGCACAAAGAACATGCGCCATTTCGATGTGCAAATCATCGGCGGTATCGTGCTGCACGATGGCAAGATCGCCGAGATGGTTACCGGCGAAGGCAAGACGCTTGTTGCCACACTCCCGGCGTATCTCAACGCCCTGTTGGCCAATGGCGTCCACATCGTTACGGTCAATGATTACCTCGCTCGGCGCGATTGCGAATGGATGTCCCCCATCTACCACGGCCTGGGCATCACCTGCGGCTACATCCAGAGCGACATGGACGCGGTGTCACGCCGCAAGGCCTACGATTGCGACATCACCTATGGAACCAACAGCGAGTTCGGTTTCGACTATTTGCGCGACAACATGAAGCCCGCGCGGTGGGGCGATCCGAATTATCATCCCGAAATGCACCAGTGCCAGCGCATTCCGCTCAACTACGCGATCATCGATGAAGTCGACAACATCTTGATCGACGAAGCACGCACGCCGTTGATCATCTCCGGCCCCTCGTTCGGCTCGCCGAAGCTCTACGACAAGGCGAATCAAATCGCCATCGAGCTGACCCGGCTCGAGAAGAAAGCTCAAGAAAAGCTGCGCACTCTTGGCCATGGCGTCAACATTCCCGATCATCCGCTCTCCGAGCAAGCCGCGGACGACCCGGATGCTGCCACTCAGGACAAGAACGTGACCCAAGGCGGAGCTGCGAAACCTCCAGCGAACAAAGAAGACGAAGCCCACGTTGACGAGGGGAAGGTCGAGGACTACGTCGCCAGCGCCAATGTCGAGAAGAAAGAAAAACGCCTGGGGTTCTTTTTTGAAGTGAAGGAAAAAGAGCGTACTTGCCATCTCACCGACGAAGGGATTCGCAAGGCGGAGGAATTGGCCGGCGTCGAGAGTTTTTACACCGCCGGCAACATGGAATGGCCGCACCTGATCGACAACGCGCTCCGCGCCCACCATCTTTACCACCGCGACAAGCAGTACATGATCATGCCGGACCCGGACACCGGCGCCAAGGCGATCATCATCATCGACGAGTTTACCGGCCGGCCGATGCACGGGCGCCAATGGTCGGATGGGCTGCATCAAGCCGTCGAAGCAAAGCACGCCAAGGACGGCGTCCGCATCAAGGAGGAAACGCAAACGCTCGCCACCGTCACGCTGCAGAACTTCTTCAAGCTCTATCGCAAGCTCGCGGGCATGACGGGTACGGCCATGACCGAGTCAAGCGAATTCTGGAAGATCTACAAACTCGATACCGTCGCGATCCCCACCAACAAGCCGCTCTTGCGAGTCAACTATCCCGATCTCGTTTATCTCAAAGAGAAGGAAAAGTGGGACGCCGTCGTCAGCGAGATCGAGCGCATCAACAAGTACGACACCTTTCACCTCAAGGACGGCTCTACGCTTGTCGGCACGATCACCAAGGAAAACGACGACTCGATGGAGATTCAACTCAAGGAGTCGCGTGAGAAGATGACCGTTAAGAACGACGACATCGACCACATCGACTTCAAAGGGCGACCGATCCTCGTCGGCACTACCAACGTGGCTCAATCAGAGAAGTTGGCCAAGATGCTGTCGCGGCGCGGCGTCAAGCACGAGTTGTTGAACGCCAAGCCGGAGTTCGCCGGTCGTGAAGCCGAGATCGTCGCTCAGGCCGGTCGCATCGGCTCCGTCACCATCTCCACGAACATGGCCGGCCGCGGCACCGACATCATCCTCGGCGGCAACGCCGAAACCATGGCGTGGGCGCAACTCAAGAACAAATATGCCACCCGTCTCGACGTGCCCGCCGACGAATGGAAGAACACCGTCGACGACATCCGCGTCAAAGAGCGGATGGAGGAAGAAGGCCGCGAGGTCGCTGCCATGGGTGGCTTGCACATTATCGGCACCGAACGGCATGAGTCGCGCCGCATTGACAATCAGCTTCGTGGCCGCGCCGGTCGCCAGGGCGATCCAGGCTCGAGCCGATTTTTTGTCTCGCTTGAAGATGAATTGATGCGCGTCTTCGCCGGCGAATGGGTCGCCAGCATCCTGGAATGGGCAGGCATGGAGCCGGGCGAGGCCATCGAAAGCGATATGGTCAATCGTCGCATCGAGGACGCTCAAAGGAAGGTCGAAGAGCATAACTTCGACATCCGCAAAAACCTCCTCGAATACGACGAGGTCATGGATTACCAGCGCAAGCGCATCTACTCCTATCGCCAAGAGCTCTTGAGCGACGCCAATCCGCGCATTCGCATCATCGACATGCTCGACAAGCAAATCGACATCGCCCTCGACCGATATCTCGATCCGCTCTACGGCCCCGGCAGCTTCGCCGAGTTGGTAATGCTCAACCTGAGCGTGGAATGCAGCGCCGGCGATTTCGCCAACTGCACCTTCGATGAGGCCGATTCCATCGCGCGCGAAAAAGCTCTCAACAACATTCAGACGCTCATCCAAGAGGCGCTCGACGAGAACCTCGACACCGATGAGGAAGAAGGAGAGTGGAACTGGCAGGCGATGGCCGACCGTGTCAACAAATTATGGGACCTCAAGACGAACGACCGTGCGCTCAAGAAGATCGGACGCGACGGTCTTCCCGATTACTTGTACAAGGAAGCCGAGAAGGTCGCTCGTGGTGCGGACCTGACCAAGGGCAAGCCGTACCTGGAAAAGGACTGGGGGCTGATCTCGCTTTGCAATTGGTTCGAGATCAAATTCAGCATATCCATCGACCACAAGCAGTTTGACGGCGAGACGCCGCGCGAGCACATTCGCGGCATCTTGATCGACCATTTGCACAATCTTTATCTGCAAAAAGAACGCGAGTTCCCGGTCAGCGTGGCCATGGCCCGCTACATGGACGACAAAGGCGCCGGCGGAGCGATCGGCCAAAAGTACAACCGCGACGGACTGTTTCAGTGGTACACCATGCGTTTCGGCCCCGTCGAAGCGAAATTGCGCGAGGCCAATCTCGCGGTCACTGAAGAACAGTTTCGCACCGAATCCCGCGCGACCCTGATGAAGAAACTGACCGACTGCGCCAAGGCAGTCTACCCATCATTCTCGCACAGCGACATCGACGCCAAGCTCAGCGCGATGCTGCCGCCCGAACGCACGCTGCAGCCGGCCGACGGCCAAGCACTCTCGGAATGGCTCAAGGCGCAGTTCGATCTCGAAATGACGCCGGAATCGCTCTCGGGGCTCGATTTCGCCGGCGCTCGCGACATCCTCTGGAACGCCTTCGACACGCGCTATCGCCCCGAGATGCGCCGCATGGAACGCAGCCTGCTCCTCAATCAGGTCGACAGCGCCTGGAAGAATCATCTTTTGGTCATGGACCATCTGCGTTCCGGCATCGGCCTGGTCAGCTACGCTCAAATTGACGCCAAGAGCGAGTACAAGAAAGTCGGCATGAAGGAGTTCGACACGCTCTGGGAGAATCTCTCGGACAAGGTCACCGAGATCGTCTTCCGCATGGAGGACGACGAAGCCTTCGCGGAGACGGTCTGGACGATCGGCCAAATGGTCCACGAAGCCGCCCCGCGCCTGCAAGCCCCCGAGCCCGGCAGCATGCAGGATCAGCAGCAGCAAGCCATCGGCGGCTCGCAGCAAAGCGACAAAAAGCAAGAGCCCATCCGCAACCGCGACCGCAAAGTAGGCCGCAACGAGCCATGCCCCTGTGGCAGCGGCAAGAAGTACAAGAACTGCTGCATGCGCGTGGGTAAATAGTCGCTTGCGGCTTCGCGCTCGCACGGCGAACTGCGAGCGCGAAGCCGCAAGCGGAAAAAATCCTATCGATTTTGACGATTAATTTGCCTGTAGCGATTTTGCAGTCTAGATTTGGTTGTGCGTTGGTCGGCCACCCGCGCACGCCGCAACGCGTGCTACTTTCGTGGCCATTCTCGATAAGGGCAAACCCGTCGTGAGGCGGGGACGCAAAGCCATGGGCGTTAACCGTCCTTTGGGGGACGGATAAGGCTGCCAGGCTACCGAAGGGATGGACGGGACCCGTAAGTATGCTTGGTTTAAGCCAGGCTCTCTCGTGGAGGGCCTGGCTATTTTTTTTTGCGCGCTCACAACTTGTCGCGGATTTCCGTCAGCACATCGTGAATGCGAAACACGATGATGACAAACTCGACGTAGATGCGCAGCGAGATCGGACCGAGCACAAGGGTGAGGACTCCCAAAAGCATGGGGATCAATCCCACAGGGTCGTCGTTCCATAATTCGATGATGCCGATGATGCCGATGATGATGAAAACCACTCCCGCGATGATGACGAGCAGCAAAACTATGTAAAACAAGATGATCAAGACCCACGGCGCCACCATCGACTTGAACAAAATGAAGTCGACAAACGTGACTCCCGACGCCTCGCGTGGTTTTCGGCTGATCGACATGCTGTCATCATCATCGTAACTGCTCATTGGATAGGCTCCGCGGAATGTCAAGGCGCTCGGTCGCGGTATCTTAGCGGCGGCGCGGGTCCTCGTCTACCCGGCAACGGCTCAGTCCTGATTCACGACGTCGATCATCTGCCGCAGCCGACCGAGCTTGTGCCGATCGAAGCGGAACTTGAGCCGCGGCAGCTGGGCAATAGTAGGATCCTCGCTCTCTTCCGGCAGCGCCGCCGTCAGTTCGAACGTGCCCCCCTTGATCATGTCGGTGAACTCGGCCCGAATCTTCTCCAGGGTCGCGTCGCTGATCGTGCGGTTGAGCCGAACGACGAGATCGCCGCGGACGTAGCGCATGCTGTGGTAGACGCGATAGAAATCGACGATCTCCTTGACGGCTTCGTCGACCGAATGCGTCACCTTGAAGAGATGCAGGTCTTCGTCGGAAATGAGCTGCCGTTTCAGCAGCACCTCTTTGGTGAAACGAAGGAAGTGATGCCAATAGTCGCTGCCGGGCGCGTCGATCATGACGATCGGGAACATGTGGCTCTTGCCGGTCTGCACCAGGGTGAGCACCTCGAAGCCCTCGTCGAGCGTGCCGAAGCCGCCGGGAAAGAGGGCGACGGCTTCACACTCTTTGACGAACAAGAGCTTGCGGGTGAAGAAATAGCGCAGGTGCATCAGCTTCGGATCGTTGCGTATGACGGCGTTGGGATGTTGCTCGAATGGCAAGAGAATGTTGAGGCCGATGCTGTTCTCGCGCCCGGCGCCGATGTGCCCTGCTTCCATGATGCCATTGCCCCCGCCGGTTATGACCATGAAGCCGGCGTCGGCAATGCGCTTGCTGAATTCGACCGCTTGCTGAAACGACGGATCGCTGGGCGGTAGTCGCGCCGAGCCGAACACGGTCACCTGGCGGCGATGGCGATAGTTGGCGAAGACCTTCAGGCAATAGCGCAGTTCCTTGAGTGCCACGCTGAGCATCTTGACGTCGCCGCGATTGGCGCGATCGGTCATCAGCTTATTGGCGGTCTCGTGAATCTGTTGGACATAATGCTCAATGCCGTAGCCCTTGGCGTCGTCATCTGGCTGCTGGGGAGTATGGTCATGGACGTGATGGAAGGACTTCTGTTCTTGGCTGGCGTTCATGCACGATCCTCTGCGATGCCCGTGGCGCACGTTTCCAACGTGCCCTATGTCTTTTCATCGGCCTCTTTCGGCTTGGAATCTGAAAAATCTAACTCAGGATTGTAATCTTGCCCGCCGCCACGATGCTGGTCAGGCGGTTCGTCGTCGGTCTTTTCATGTTGTTCCATTATTCGCGACAACCGCCAGCGGATGAAATTGTAGCTGAATAGAACGAACAACACAAACCCGGCCAGTGAACGATCGATGCGCACAAACGCGTGGCGTTGCAGATCGTCCCAGAAGAACTGCATCAGGACGCCGAGTATCAACCAGAACAGCGCTAAATACAGATACAAGGGCAGTCCTTCGCAGCAGGGTGGAGATACCGGTCATTTTACATAATATTGGTGGGTGGTGAGTGGTGAGAAACGGAAGCCCGGGGATTAGCGCAGCGAAGCCCTGGGATGGGGAGCCGACGAATGCAAGCAATCTCTACCGCCGACCTGGCGCTCTTGAAGAAATACGATACCCCGACGGTGTGCAACGTGGTCGAACTGTTCGATCGCTGCTCGCGGACGGCGTTCTACATGGACAAACGCATCCAGGCGTGCTACCCGAAGCTGCCGCCGATGGTGGGGTATGCATCGACGGCGACGTTTCGCTCGGCATTTCCGCCGACGTCGGGAAACGTGTACGCGGGTCTCGATCAGCAAGTGGCGTCGTTCGCGGAACTGCCGGGGCCGCCGGTCGTCGTGTTCCAGGACCTCGACGCTCCCGTGATGTCGGCAACGTTCGGTGAGGTGATGTGCACGACCTACAAGGCATTCGGCGCCGTCGGCCTGGTCACCAGCGGAGCGGCCCGCGATCTGGACCAGGTTGAGGCGATGAGCTTCCCGTGCTTCGCCGACGGCGCCATCTGCGCTCACGGCTATTGCCACATCCTGCAGATTCACGTCCCGGTCCACGTCGGCGGCATTCAGATCGTCCCCGGCCTGATCCTGCACGGCGACCGCAACGGCGTGACGACGATCCCCAACGACATCGCGTCCGAAGTCGCCCATGCTTGCGCCGAGCTGGTCGCCGCCGAGCAGATCGTGCTCGATTACCTGAAATCGCCGAACATCAATCCGAAGGGTTTTGGCGAGGCGCGGAAGGCATGCAAAGAACGCATTGATGCGCTAGCGAAACGACTGAAGGGCAAATAAAGTACCCCAGGGGTGAGGTACTCCGAACCCCTGGGATAGTGTCACGCGATCCCAGGGGTTCGGAGTACCTCACCCCTGGCTTTCAAATGGATCCTTCAATGGCCGACGCCATCACCAAACGGGCGACCGATTACTCGCAGTGGTATCTCGACATCGTCAAGCACGCCGGCATGGCGGAAAACTCCGACGTGCGAGGCTGCATGGTCATCAAGCCGCACGGCTATGCTCTGTGGGAGAACATGCAGCGAGCGCTTGACCGCATGTTCAAGGCGACGGGGCATGTCAACGCCTATTTTCCGCTCTTTATTCCGAAATCGTTCCTCGAACGCGAAGAGAAGATGGCGGCCGGGTTTGCCAAGGAATGCGCCGTCGTGACGCACCATCGCCTCAAAGCGTCACCGGGCGAAGGGCTCATCGTCGATCCGGAATCGAAGCTCGAGGAGCCGCTGATCATTCGGCCGACATCGGAAACGATCATCTGGAACACGTACAAGACGTGGATCCAAAGCTATCGCGATCTGCCCCTGCTGATCAATCAGTGGGCCAACGTGGTTCGCTGGGAGATGCGCACGCGGTTATTCCTGCGCACGGCGGAGTTTCTGTGGCAAGAAGGGCACACCGCCCACGCTACGCAGAAGGAAGCTGAAGAGGAAGCCCATCGCATCCTGGAAGTGTATCGCAGCTTTGCCGAGGACTGGATGGCGATGCCGGTGCTGACCGGACCGAAGAGCGATGGCCAAAAATTCCCGGGCGCGGTCTATACGTTGTGCATCGAGGCAATGATGCAGGACAAGAAGGCGCTGCAAGCCGGCACCAGTCATTTCCTCGGCCAAAACTTTGCCAAGGCATTCGACGTGAAGTTCCAGTCGCAAGCCGGACAACTCGAATACGCCTGGGCGACGAGTTGGGGCGTGTCGACTCGGCTCATCGGCGGGCTGATCATGACGCATTCGGACGACGGCGGCCTCGTTGTGCCGCCGCGATTGTCGCCGATTCATGTCGTCATCGTACCGCTGGGTAAGTCCGACGATGAGAAAGCCAATTCGGTCAAAGCCGCCGAAACGCTCAAGGACGCCATCGTCAAGATTCCGCGTGACGAGTTCTTCGGCTACGAGCCGCTCGCCGTGGAGATCGACAAGCGATTCGGCCAATCGCCGGGCGCTCGCTTCATCGACTGGGAAGTAAAAGGCGTGCCGATCCGCATTGAGCTTGGGCCACGCGATTTAGCACAGGGCACTTGCGTTCTGGCGAGGCGCGATTTCCCGGGCAAGGAAGGCAAGACGGTCGGCGTGCCGCTAGGCGAGACGCCGACGAAGATCGTAGCGCTCCTGAAGGAAATTCAGAAGAACCTGTTTGAGCGGGCCAAGAAGTATCGCGACGCCAACAGCATGGAAGTGAACTCGTATGACGAATTCAAGCAGAAGATCGAAGAGCCCGGCGGTTTCTTATGGGCCCACTGGGATGGCACGAAAGAGACCGAGGAACGCATCTCGGCCGAGACGAAGGCGACCATTCGTTGCATTCCGTTCAGCCGCGCGAAGGAAGCGGGCAAGTGCATCGTCACCGGCAAGCCGTCGGAAGGCCGGGTCGTTTTCGCGAAGGCGTATTGATACGCTGGTTTACGTTTAGCGATCGGGTCGCGCCATGCGAGCGCTAAACGTAAACGCTCGCGGGCAAACGAATCACATCTGCTGCAAATCGTGCGTTTTCGGCAAATCTTCGAGCCCGCGCAGGTTGAACATGTCCAGAAACTTCGGCGTCGTCGTGTACATCACTTCTTTCGCCTTGCCGCCGGGGATCGGGATGACCTGAATGAGACCGCGGCGGACGAGTTGGCGCAATAGGGCTCCCGATTCGGCGCCGCGCATGTTGTCGATGTCGGGCTTGGTCACGGGCTGGCGATAGGCCACTAGGGCCAGCACGTCGATGGCGGCCGTCGATAGGCGCGCCTCGCGCACACCGCCGTACAATTTGTCAACGACGTGGCGGAAACGAGGCCGAAGCGTCAACACCCAGCCGGCGCCTTGCGGCTGAATCGTGTACGGGCGAGCCTGCCGGCGATAGTCGGAGTTGAGTTGCGTTATGGCGTCGTTGAATTGCTCTTCAGTGAGCCCGCGCAAGATTTCTCGCGCACGCTTGGCGGTCAACGGCGCGCCGCCCACGAACAACAGTGCTTCAATGATGCGCAAGGCCGGCGGCGGCGTCGCATCTTCCGGTTCGCTCGCCTCGGGCGCTATCGCCGGTGTGTCCGGCAGCATCGCCGCATACGCTCGGCTCAGGTCTTCCGGGGTTGTCGGTTGTCCGTCCGCCATCGCGTCATCCTTGTTATGGCAACTCATGGCGCAAGAAAAAGATTCCCGTGATGAACGTTCCGGTCCAAAGAACGCTGAACAGAATGCCGCCGGCGATGTGCAGTTGGCGTTGCTGTTTCAGGCCCGTGAACAGCATAACGAACAGCAGCACGGCGGACGGCACGGAGAAGATCAGGTGGAGCAGCATTGCGTTCTCGGCATGATGCTGATAGTTGTCAAACAGCCCCGGACTGATCAGCCGCACCAGAACTTCCAAGCCGAGCAAGGCCGCGAGAGTGAGACTGAAGAAAGCGATATTGATGCGGCCATGCAGTTTCGTGTTGCCGCTCGCCAACGCGATGAGAGAGCCGATCCAGAGGACGGTGACGGCAATGACGGCCACCTTGAGGATCAGGATGACGACACCCGGTTGCATACGCTCATCATAGCGATTGGCGTCGATTATGCCGCCACGGGCTTCGCCTTCTTGCGGCGTTCGGGCGGGGCGTGCTTCCAGCGGCGGTGCAGCCAGAAGTATTGCTCCGGCGCCTGACGGACCATTGCTTCCAGCCCGGTCGTGAATCGCTGCGTGATCTCGCGCACCGGATCGGGCGAGTCGGCATAGTCCTCCGGATAGATGACGTCGATCGCCCAGAGCCGATAGGTCCCAGCGACTTTCGGAGCGCTGAAAACGACCATGGGCACGTTGTGTTCGAGCGCCAGCAGAGCTACCGCCTTGTGCGTCGATGCGGGCCGACCGAAGAAGTCGACAAACAGCCCGCGCTGCCCGGCATCCTGATCGGCCAGAGTCGCAATCACGCCGCCTTCGCTCAGAATCTTCTCGATGTTCTCGAAGTCGCCATGCTTGGCCAGCAGCTTCTGCCCCGTCCGTTCGCGGAACGATCGCAGGTACTCATCGAGGTGCGGATTGTCGAGCGGACGGGCGATGGCGTGCGAATGGAAGCCCAGCAGGCCCAGGGCATAGCCCGCCATCTCCCAGTTGCCGAAGTGTCCCGTGACGAAGAGCACCGGTCGGCCCGACAGCAGTGCCTCCATCATGCGGGCCGGATCGTGAAGGCGAGCGAACTTCTTGTAGTTCTGGAGATGCAGCTTGCGCGGGATGTGGACGATCTCGATCAGCACGGCGCAGAAATGCTCATAAACGGCGAACACGAGCGCGTCGATCTCGGCGTCGCTCAGCTTTCCCGCGAACGCTTTTTGCAGGTTCTCCGTCGCCACTTCGCGATGGCGCTTGTCGACCTTGTAGACGACCCACGCCAAGAAACTCGCAAGCTGCATCGCGGTCTCGAACGACAGCGCCTGCAAGAAGCAAACGACGACGCGCACCGCGAGATAGACGAGATAATCCACAACCGCCGATCGTTCCTTCGTTTCTTCCATGACGCCACTCCTTCGGCAACGACGATTGGCAGATATCTTCGCGAAAAGTTGGGAAGGATGTCAAGGCTGTTTCGCCGCTCGTCTTGCTTCGGTGTCGGTTTCGCAAACGGTCCCGAGATCTTCGGTATAATTTCCACAAGTACGGAGCGATTTGTGAAGAGAAGTGCATATCACGCCAGCACCACGCTGGTCTTATGAGTTTGATTGGAGATCGTTTCATGCGTTCGATTATCTTGCTGTTCTTTCTCACAACGCCGATTTGTCACAATGTCGGAGACGCTGCGAACTCACCAGATTCCGGCAAAAAAAACAAGGAAGCGGCTTTTTCATTTGCGGATGTCAAGTACTTCCATCGATTCACGAAGGACGATCAGCACGAATACACGCCAGCGGGGCAAGAGGATCTCAAGGCCTGGAAAGATATGGTGACAATTCACTACTACCGCAAGACCAAAGACGGTGACGCACTTGCTGCCGTGGCCAACGCGGTGCTTGAGAACTACAAGGTCGCCAAGGGGTTGGTAATTCGAACTGACTCCGTGCCAAAGACCAAGGATAAAGCAGCGGAGCATCTCATTGTCGTGCTCTTCCCTCGTCCTGAGTTCATCGAAGTTGCATTCGCCAGATTTCGAATGCACGACGGCATTGGCTCGGCCGTGATTTATTCGCATCGCGTCTATGGCAAGAAAATCGGTAAAGAGATGAGCGCGTGGCTGGAAAAAATGGCCCAGATACCGAGAAGATTCTGATGAAATGGGATGCCATTCCGAAGCCCCCAGCGCCGAAATGAACCATGATCGTATGCCGCCGGGCAGATTCTGCCTTTTTCGGAAGCTCTTTAACGCAAGAGCGTCGTATGCTTGACGCGAGCCGCTAACCCTGTACGATGGGTTTATCCCAACCCCCAGCCGACGGATCGGAAACTTTCGATCGACGTCGATTCATGCATCGTGAAATCTCACACAGCGACGACGCGTTTGGCGACGACAGCAGTCTGCCGCTCTACCTGATGACGGGGCTGCTGGCGGTATTGATGGCGCTCGATTTGTTGCCGCGCTTCGGCGAATGGATGACCTGGTCGCTCTTCGACGCTTGGCCGCGCGATCTGGGCACATACCGTTTCGGCACGATTCGCTTCGTGATACTCGCGGCGGTGCTGGGCGGCGCTCGCGTCGTCTACACGGCGTTGCAAGGGCTGTTCGACGGCAAGATCGGCGCCGACCTGGCCATCGCCATCGCCTTTCTCGCCGCCATCGCCATCCCCGAGTGGATGGTCGCTGCCGAGGTCGTCTTCATCGGCATGTTCGGCGAATGCCTCGAGGCTTTCACTTTCGATCGCACCAAAGCCGCCATCCGGCAACTCGTCGAGGTCTTTCCAATCCGCTGCTGGGTTCTGCGCGACGGCAAGGAAGAACGCGCCTTCACGAAGGACCTGGTGATCGGCGACCGCGTCGTCGTCAAACCGGGCGGCAAGATTCCAGTCGACGGCGTCGTCCTCGAAGGCCGATCGACGGTCGACACGAGCGCGCTCACCGGCGAAAGTTTGCCGATTGACAAGGGTCCCGGCGACGAGGTGCTGGCCGGCTCGATCAACGTTGCCGGAGCGCTGGTGATCGACGCCAAGCGCGTCGCCGAACATACCGTGGCTGGGCGCGTTATCGAGACGACCGCCAAGGCGCTGAAAGACAAAAGCAACATCGAGCGGACGGCCGATCGGCTGGCGCGGATGTTTCTACCGGCGGTGCTCGGCATCGCAGCCGTCACGTTTCTTTGCTGCATGCTTCATTTCGGCGCGGGTTGGTTTCGGCCCGCGAACGCGCCGCGGCTTGGGCTCCGCGCGGCGATCACGTTCAGCGTGTATCCGACGCTCTCGGTCCTCGTGGTCGCCTGTCCGTGCGCCTTGATCCTGGCAACGCCGGCGGCCGTCATCGCTGCGCTTGGCAGACTGGCCGGCACCGGCGTGTTGATCAAGAGCGGCGCCGCCCTCGAACGTCTGGCCGAGGTCGACGCATTCGCGTTCGACAAGACGGGCACGATCACCGAGGCGAAACTCGAAATCGGCGACATCGTCTGCCTGGCTGACATCAGCCCCGATGAACTGTTGCGCATCGCCGCCGGCGCCGAGCAGCGCAGCGAGCACCCGATCGCTCGGCTCATCGTTCAAGAAGCCGGCAAACGCCAGCTTCCACTCGATAGCGTCATGGAGTTTCAAGCTCAAGCCGGCGCTGGCGTCGTGACAACCACCGCATCGGGCAAGATTCTCGTCGGCACGCCACGGCTCATGGAAGAGCAGGGCATTCTAGTCTCCGATTCGGCTGGCGAAGCTCTTGCAAAGCTCGACGCGTCCGGGCAGACAGCGCTGTTGGTTGCACGAGACGGTATTTTGCTCGGCGTCATCGGAGCGCGCGATCGCGTGCGCACGGACGTTGCCATCGTGCTCAAGGAGCTGCGCGACCTCGGCATCGAGCCGATCGTCATGCTCACGGGAGACCGCAATGCGGCCGCCAAATCGGTCGCGCAAGACTTGGTCCTGAGCGAGATCCATGCGGAACTTTTACCGGATCAGAAGGCCCAGCGCATTGCCGACATGAAGACGAAATCGAAGGTGGCCATGGTCGGCGACGGCATCAACGACGCGCCCGCTCTCGCCGCCGCCGACGTCGGCATCGCCATCGGTTCCACGGGCTCGGACATTGCGGCCGAAGCGGGCGACATTATTCTTATGGGCGATCTGCTCAAGCCGTTGCCCTTGCTCGTTCGGCTCTCGCGCGAGACCGTCAAGATCATTCGCCAGAATATCATCGTTTTCGCGTTCATCGTCAACGCCATCGGCATCGTGCTGACCGCCTGGCTTTGGCCGCTATTCACGCCGGACGCCTGGTACGAGCAATCGCCGCTCGCCGCGGTGATCTACCATCAGTTCGGCTCCATGCTGGTGTTGCTGAATTCGATGCGGCTGCTTTGGTTCGAACGCAGCGAAACGAGCGAGACGTTCAAGGCCTGGAAAGAATGGCTGAACGACGCCGAGTCGTGGCTGACGCAGTACGCGGACTTCGGCGCGGCGCTTCACTGGTGCGAGCACAATTGGAAACCGCTGACCGGCGCGCTCGCGGGACTGTTGGTAGTCGCATATGTCGCCAGCGGGTTGACGGTCGTTGCGCCGGACGAGGTCGCCGTTGTTCGCCGATTCGGTCGGCCCATCGAAGACCTGCAGCCCGGCTGGTACTGGCGCTATCCGTGGCCGATCGACGATGCGGTGCGCGTGTCGCAGCGTGCGCGGACGCTGAACATCGGCTTCCGTGAGGCGGCCGAAGCGACCAAGACCGGTGCGATGACCTGGGCCAGCGCGCATCGCAAGGAAACCCGCGTCGCCAACGAAGCCATGATGATCACGGGCGACGGCAACCTCGTCGATATCCTGGTCACGATCCGCTTTCGCGTCACGAAGGCGCGCGTGTACTTATTCGAAATCAGCGATGCGGACGAGATCATTCGCGCCGCCACAGAATCGGAATTGCGGACCATGGTGGCGGGCCGGAAGTTCGCCGAGCTTCTGACGGTGGAACGCGCACGATTTCAGGACGATGTCCTTCGCCGCGTTGCCGCTCGCTGCAATGAACTGGCGGCAAACGGCCTCGGCGTCGAACTCGACGGAATATCGATCATCGATTTGCATCCGCCGGGGGATGTCGTGGATGCGTACTACGAAGTCGCCAAGGCAATGGAACGCCGTGATCAACGTATCAACGAGGCCAACGAGCAGGCCAAGCGCAAGCAGAAAGAAACCGAGGCGGAAGCAGCGAGGATCCGTGCCGTGGCTCGCGCGGAGAAAGCCGAGAAGCTGCAAGAGGCGGACAGGGACCGCCTGCGGTTTGAAGCGCAGTATCGGCCGCGCTCCGAGTTGCCGATCGACATCGATCTGGTCTTTTCGTGGCGTGCCTCGAAAGCGCTGTTCGCCGGGCAGTCGCTCGAGGAGGCGATTGCGGCGCCGCAGCGCGAACGCGATGCACTCTTGAAACTGCAACCGGGGTTGACGGACTTTCGCCATTACTGGAATGCGGTGGCCAAGGCGCTCGTTGGCCGCGATCTGCTTTTGATTGACGCGGAGAAGATCAACGTGCGGCGGAATCTGATGCTGTTCGATCCGGAGCTATTCCGGGCCCCGCCGCCGATCATCATGCGGCCCGACCCGGAGATTCGACAACCGTTTCGGCCGGGGAAGGATGATCATTAGGTGGCGCCGTGGGGCACGTTTCCAGCGTGCCACTCGAAGCTTGGGTCCGGTCACGGGCACGTTGAAAACGTGCCCCACGGAGGTATTGCCATGAAGAGTGTTTTCATACTAGCCGCCGTTGCGATTGTGAGCATCGTGTACGTTCGGTTTTCGTTCTTCACCGTCGACGCCGCCGAGTATGCGTACGTGACGGTCTTGGGCGAGCATACAGCGACGCACGATGGGGGCGATCCCAGCGGCGCCGGACTCAAGTTCGGCTGGCCCTGGCCGATCCAGCAGGTGCAACGCCTCGATCGCCGACTGCAGCATTTCGATCTGCCGCCTACCGAGCAGCTCACGCACGACCCGAAGGGTAAGACGGTCGACAAGATTCTGCTGCTGGAAGCCTACGTCTGCTGGAAGATCAGCGATGCCAAGGGTGTGGACCTGTTCGTCCGCAGCGTCGGCACCGCGAGCCGAGCACGCGACATCCTGGCTCCCGAGATTACGGGGAAGATCGGCGCCGCCATCGGCAAAAAGCGCATGGACGATTTCATCAGTCTCACGATCGTCGATCCGCAAACGGGTCAAACGCGCGTCGAATTCACGGTCGAGAAGTTACGCGTCGATCTCATCGCCAGCCTGAAGGACCGGTTGCGCGACAAGTACGGCATTGATCTCGTGGATATTCGCCTGCGCCGATTCAACCACCCCGCCAGCGTGCGCGATTCGATTTTCGCTCGCATCAAAAGCGACCGGAGCAAAGCCGCCACGGACTATGAGAGTGACGGCAGACTGCAGGCTGCCAACATCCTCAACAAAGCCGAGGAAGACAAACGCCTGGAGCGAGCGATGGCTCTGCGCGACAAGGCCAGAATCGAGGCTGATGCCGATATCGAAGCGATGAAGATACTCAATCGAGCCTACAGCCAGGACCCGGAGTTTTTCAAGTTCGTCAAGCAGATGGAACAGCTTCAAGCGATCGTAGGCGGAGAGCGGACGATGCTGTTGTTGTCGACGCATCGGTCAATGTTCGAGGCGCTCTTTAAGGAACCTCGTCCGGCGGAGAAGGACAAAAAGTAGGCGGGTTTACGTTTAGCGCCCGCGCGGGGTCGTGCGAGCGCTAAACGAGGAATCGGCATCACGGTGTAACAGACGATGTTTCGGTACATCCTGATCGTGCTCGGCATCGCCTTTGCCGCGTGGACGGCGTACACGTCGCTCACGCAGGTGCGGTCGCACGAGCGCGCGGTGATACGTCGGTTTGGCCGCATCCTCGATCACAAGCCGCAGCAGGGCCTGCACATCGGGTTGCCCTGGGGCATCGACCGCGTCGATCTTGCGCCGGTCGGGCGCGTTCGCAGCATTACCGTGGGGTTCAACGACAAAGAGGACCGCGACGAGGAAGTTGTGCCGAATGGGCAAATGCTGACCGGGGATCATAACCTGGTGAATGTGGTGGCGTCGATCAACTTCAAGGTCCGCGAAGAGGACATGGATCGCTACGTGCTGCAGCAAGACAGCGTCGACGCCTTCGTCGCGCGGGCTGCCGAGTCGCTCTTGGCCGAGTGGTTCGCCGGGAGACGGATCGACGATGTCCTGCGCACCGGCAGAAGTGAATTGCCGGGCTACATTGTCCAGCACTTGCAGGACCGCGTCAAAGGCTACGGCCTCGGCATCGAGATCGAGCAGGCGAGTATTTCCAAACTCGAACCTCCCGACCAGGTCAAAAGCGATTTTGATAAGCTCGCGCAGGCTCAGACGAGCATCGAGACGCAAACGAATCAGGCGGAAGAGAAGGCCAGGAACATCCGCAGCGATAGCGAGGCGGAGGCGAAGCGAATTTACAATCAGGCGGTGAACTACGCGGATATCGAGATCAAGAAAGCACGCGTGGAGTCGGAGAACTTTGGCCGCCGCCTGGCTCTTTATCACGAACTGTCGCGCGATCACCCGAATTATCTGAACGCCGTCTGGCTCGACGAGATGACGCGGCTGTACGCCCGGATGAAAGCCGCGGGCCGGGTCGAATTGTTGGATCACTTCATGACAAGCGAAGGTTTGACAATCACGCAATTCCCGCTGCAACCGCGGAAGCGATGATCCAATGATATAGCCGCCGTAGGTTGCGTGAAACGCACCAATCACGGAAAACGGTGCGTTTCACGCACCCTAGGCCTGCAAACGACGATTAACGAATCCGGCCGATGCGGTCGAGGGGCCAATAGATGACGAGGGCTCGTCCCAGCATCAGGCGTTCAGGGACGACGCCCCAGTCGCGGCTATCGCTGCTGGCGGCGCTGTTGTCCCCCAGGCACATGTAGTGGCCGGGCTGGACGTACCAGGTCGAAAAGTTCGGCTGGCGAATCGGATCCCAATCCACCGGATCGGTGAATGACTTCGGCGCTTGGGCATAATCCGGATCGACCGGCGGGATTTGACTCGGAATCCAGGTCGAATAGTAGGTGTCGCGCCAGAGCCGCAAGTGAGTGATCTTGACCGAGGCGCCTTTACTGCCGAGACTCGCTGGTTTGAGATCGTTGACGGTGGGTCCGCGGCGGTCTTTGACGGCCTTCATGTCCTTGTCATCGGGGCCGCGCAGCTCGGGCGGCGGATAATCGACGCCGTCGCCGAACGGCAGGCCGCTATCGACCCAGACGGTCAATCGGGCGTCGATGTTGGCGAGGCGAAGCATGTAGTTGCCCGGCCCTTTGACGCTGGTGGCGGTCGAACCGAGGTCCTTTTCCTTGCCGGCCATATCGATGCTCTTCAGAGCACATTGGCCGGACGAAAGGTCCCAGCGGGCTTGATAGCGGTACACGCCCTTGTTGAGTTCGAGCCAGAATTCTCCCTTGGCCTGGGTCACTTCGACATTGCACTCGATCAACAAGTCGCCCACCCAATGCGGGAACGACTCACCGCTGCGATCGATCATCGCCCCGCGCCGGAATCGGCCTTGGTCATCTCTGTCGAGCTCGACGTACTTGAAGTTGTTGTAGGCGAGCGAATCGGTGATCAGCTTTGGTTTGATGTCGGCGGCGCCGGCGAGAACGCCATCGGGCCGGACCAAGTGCTGGTAATGGAGCCAATCGGTCTGGCCGTCGGCCTGCCCGTCGTGGGTGAAGCCGGTTTTGCCGTCGGCCTTCCACGCGCTGCTCTTGGCATTCGGTTTCCAGCGAAGCAAGTGGGCCATGTCCTTGGCTTGAAAGTCGTTGTCGTAAACAATGCGCCGCATGGAGAGCATCACGTGCGGCGGTTTGCGAAGGACTTCGAAGTTCCCCTGCTCGAACCATTTCTTCCACTCGGCCGTTCGCTCGGTGTCATTGCGTTTGGCGTGATCGGGATCGAGGTAAGCGAATGGCTGCTCATTGTGATGCATGTACTCCTTGCGCCAAAGCAACTTGGCATCGACACCGTCATCATTGAACGGCGCCTTGCCGCCGGCCGGCGGCGTCCAGCGATAGAGTCGGCCAAAGAAGATCGCCAACAACTCGCCCGGCAATCCGAGCAAGCGTTTGATGTAATTGGTCGGCGAGTGGTTTTCGATGGGCCGGGTCGGGTACTTGAAGACAACGACTTCGTAGCGATGGGGCCCGGAAACGCCGTTGCCGTGGGGTAGCTTGGTAACCAGCACGCGGTCGCCGCTGCTCCAGGGGTTGCCGCAGCCGGCGATCATGGTAAACAAGAGCAGAATCGAAATCCAACGCCGCAAGTTCATGGTACGCCCCCTTGCCCCGCGCTGGAGATTCGGTTCCAGTAACCACAGTTCTCGCACCGGCATTCCACGACTTCGATGGGACGACGGCCCCGCTTCGGCTCGGCTTCGTCGCTGGCGTTGAAGAACTCGGTGCGGCCGCATTGCCGGCAGGTCACTTTGTGGTGATAGCCCAGCAGCGTATCACCCATCGAGCCCGTGGGAATGACGAATGCCTCGGCCAGAAACGTCTTTAGCATCAACACGAGGACGACAACAAAGACGATCGTCTCGACCAGTTCGCGATAGCTATCCTTGATCTCCGGCTCGGATTTCGATGCGCTGGCGGGTGCGGGCGTCTGTTTGGTCGCGGGGGCCTTGGGATCGAGCGGGATGGGCGGCACGTTCATCGGCTCGACCGAGATCGCGCCGGGCGGAATGGGCGCCGGCGCCGCGTCCTTGGGTGGGATTACGCCGGGCTTGATCGCATCGGGCGGTCCGCTGGATGGCGTCGGTTGATCGGCCGGCATGGTTCACCCTTCAAGATCTCAATGGACGTCTACTACTTACCGCGCACGGAAGTCACGGGGCCTATCAACTCGCTGAACGGCACACAACCATCGTCGGGCCAGAATCGGCTATCCTCCGACTGCGGACTGTTGTCCCCCAGCATAAAATATTGATCCGACCCCAATCGCACAGACGCGCCGCGAACGGCGTTCTTGCCATGCTGGCTGTAATGCACGTCGCGGTAAAGGCGAAGGCCATGCAGCGTGGCCGCGACCCCGTCGGCGTGTACTTGAAACGGCCTGGCGACGCCGGCGCTGTTCTTTGCTTCCGGCAAATCGGCGCTTAGCAAGACCTCGCCATCAATCGCGACGCTCAGACGGCGATCGACAAACGCGACTTCCACAAGGTAGCGCCGGCTTGGCTCCAATGTCACGCGCCGTTCCGATCGCTCCAGCGTCCGTACAGCGCTCGACGACTTGACCGTGGATGCCGATGTCGTGATTTTTTCGCGCGTCCCGATAGGAAGCGTAACGTCGACCCAGTCGTGGCCATCGCACAGTCGCAACGCCAAAGTTCCGCTTCCCGCCGACACCTCGATCTCGGTCTCGACCCAGAAATCGTGGACGCATTCGCTGTCGCCGCGGAGTCCGGCGTTATGAGCATATTCGTCGCGGATCGGCTCACATTTACGCTCATCGAGCAGAAAGTTGCGGTAGGTCAACATTGCCGCCGACCGGCGACCATCGAGCGATACCATTGCGCCGTCAGCGGACACCGAACCTCGCGCCTCCCAGCGATCGCGCCAACCGATGTTCTGAGGGACCTTGGCCTGATCAAACATGAGGATTCGCATGCGGCGTGCTTCGACGAAGCTCTTGCGGCAGAGCGAGCCATTCACGTACAGATCGCCATCGCGAATTTCGATGACCTCGCCAGGCAGCCCGAGGATTCGCTTGATGTAGAATGTCCCGAAGAGCCGAAAGACGACGATCTCCCAGCGCGAGGGGGACCGAAGGCGATAGGCCATGCGGTTCACGAGTACTTGGTCGCCGCGCGATTCGCGAACGTCGGCGATGGGGATCGGGGACAGACCGCAATTTGGGCAGAATGCATTGCGATAGTAGCGTGCGTCGCCCGTCGCATAGCGATCGTCGGCCGCCCGGCCCACAACGATTTCCTGCCCGCAGCGCGGGCACGCGCACTTTCGGTGATGTCCACGCAAGGCCGGCGCCATACTGCCGCTTGGGATGTGGTAGGCCTCCGTCGCCAGCGCCTCGCAAAGAATCGCGGCAACGGTGACCATCACCGCGATTCCCAGGCCGGCGTGACAGATCAGCGAAATCCAAGAAGATCGTAGCCTAGGCGTGGCCATCATCATACGCTTGCTCCATGCCCACAGTGAGCCGGATGTACCGTGAGGGGAAGAAGTTTGCTAGGGGAACTGGTGGAAGGAGCCGCGCACGAAGTAAGCGGCGGCCGCTTACTTCGCGCGCGGCACCTTGAACCCATCATGGTGTACTACCAATGAACCGAACCTTCGATTCCACAAGCCGTCAACTTTTGGAAGCTGCATCGTTCGCGGCGAGGGCGCATGACGGGCAGTATCGCAAGGATGGCGAAACGCCGTATGCCAGTCATCCCTTTCGTGTCTGCTTGATCGTTCGCGATGTGTTCGGCTTCGACGACCCGCGCATGCTGATCACGGCCCTGTTGCACGACGTCATCGAAGACACCACAACGGACTTCGACGACGTCTCGGAGGCTTTTGGCCCGGAAATTGCCACATGGGTGTCTTTCTTGACCAAGGACAAGCGACTGCAGGAGGACTACCGGGAGCGCGCCTACCTGGCCAACTTGATGCAAGCGCCATGGCAGGTTCAGATTTGCAAGCTGGCGGACATCGTCGATAACTTGACGGATCTGACGCGAGCGCCGGCGCAGAAGCGATCGCGCACCCTACACCGAGCCGAGCAGTACTATGCCCAGCTCCAGCACATCGCCGCTCCGGAAGCGACCGGGCCGATCGAAATCGTGCGGAAACTGATCGACGAACTGCGCCAGCGAGACTGAAGGCGAGGCTGTTTGCTCGGATGAGGGCTTTTGATCTGTCGTGCCCGATTACACCCGGCAGGATTCGAACCTGCAACCTATGGCTCCGTAGGCCATTGCTCTATCCAGTTGAGCTACGGGTGCGCTGGATCGGATGACTCACTGCGTTGATCGTACCAAATTCGACGCTACATTCCAACCGCTGTTCGCTGGCTTCGCCTCTGACAAAATCGGCCGTTCCGTTCGTGGCGGACCGGCCGATGTCGCGAATTCGCAGTTGGCGTAGTGTCACCAGGCAAGCCAATTTTACGTAGCTCATGGTTCGCGGCAAGACCAAGATTTCGGTCCTCGCCCTTCTGTGCCTTGGCAGCGGGTCGGCGAAAACTACCCTGCTCGACTTGGCCGCTAGTCACCGGCCACTCGTCCGTCCTCTTCCCTTACCCGCTAGGTCTGCAAGGAAGGAAGGCACGCAGGTGTCCCCGTTCCCCTAGGAAACACGGCAAGGGATTACTGGGGGGCGTTCGTAGCTGGTCCAGATCGCACTTGTCGGTGATTCGCGAGCCACGCAATGATGTTCATGGCTCGGCAGGGCCTTCCGTGTTTGGAGTAACGTCCACGGCCGAGGCGACGTGGGTCTTCTCAAACAAATGAAAGGCGGCCTCGCGCTGGCCTACGGTAGGTTCGTAACGTTCCTCCAGTAAATGAGAGAGGCCTTGGGGTAGCTGCCGCCGATCAGGGCAAGGTAAACATTGGAACGAAACGCTGCCAAAGCATTTTGCATATAGGCGGTCGATTCGAATCGATAGACCGGTTGTAGGATGGCGGAACTGGCCAGACGATTTCCTTGGCGAAGGTTCGGGAACGTCGTTCGTGCCACCAAACCGAGGGTCGGATCGCCGAGCAGCGAAATCCTTTGGCTGGTGAAGAACAACTGAGCATGATTTCCGAACGGACCGCTGCCGAATCCGGCCATGAAGATGGTCGTTTTCGGATCGATTGCCGCGGGAAAGGCAATTCGGTAGAGGCGTGCGGCGAGGTAGCAATACTCGTTGCAAGCCAGCTTGGGCACGGCCAGGAGCTCCGGCAGGCTGTTTCCGCGCGGAGCTGGGAACCGACCCTCTGGATCATGGAATCCCCGGTACGAGGCAAGCTCATAGGCGACCATGGTCGCCAGGGAGAATGCCACCGCCTGATCGTTGAAATCGCGATGGAGGGCGCCAAAGTGTTGGCGCAGTCGGTGCTGATAGGCATCAACGATGACGATGAAATAGTCAGGGTTTTTTCGAAGTCGTTCCAGATCCTGAGGCGACACGAAGTAGAGTGAAGAGCGGGTTCGCAGGGCTGTGTGTCGATTGACGAGCGATCGGGCTCACGTCGATCGCTGGCAAAGATGACCGGGGTGTTTCCCGTTTCGGAGTTGCCCCAATGGGCATACCGGATGGCGGCGCCGTCTGACGTGCCGACCAGCCAGACACCAGCAGTGGTCAAGATGGCAACTTCCGTGATTCCGTCGCTATCGAAATCGGCCACGCGAACCTGGGCCGGCGCACCATAGCCGGTTGGCCATTCGCTCGCCATCTTGGGGGCAAATGCATTGCCAAGGGAGTGGAAGACCCAAGTACGTCCGTTCGTGTCGAGCGCGATCACGTCGTCTTTGCGATCGCCATCAACATCCCCGCGCTGATAGGTGCTAAGCGAGCCGGACACACTGCCCAGATTGGACCATGAAGTGGAAACGAATGCCGATTCGGTGGACAGCGCTACCAGGCTCTTTCCTTTGCCGAGAAAGCCCGCGATATCGTCGGCTCCATCCGCATTAAAGTCCCCAACGACGACGCTGTGGATAGAACTGGCCGGCCAGGAGTACTGTGGCAGCCAGGTCTGGGCCCGAAACGCCTCACTGGTGGACAAGCCCACCTGCCAGCGTCCGGTGACGGCGAGCCCGGCCACGTCAGGCAGCCCATCGCCATTGAAGTCGCCGCTTTGCCAGTCTTTCCAGGAAGGACCCTTGAGCCAGTCGCCAGGCTTGTCCCAGCGGACCATCTCGAACTGAGAGCCTGTGGAACGCGCCAGCCACCAGGCACCGTAATTGGCAAACATGGCGATGTCATCCAAGTCGTCGCCATTGAAATCGTCGACGAGGATTGCGCGCCAATCCCAGCCGCCGGACCATCCGTAGTGCCAGCGTTCCGTTTGCAGTTGGCCGTCGTTCCCTGGGACGCCAACGAGCCAGTACCCAAGGTTGCTCCAGCCGGCAACATCCGTTCTGCCGTCGCCGTTGAAGTCCCCGTGTACGACGCCCGTAAGACTGTACGGGTCCCAGTGGCCGATTGTGGATACCTCAAATTTGCCATCCTTAGGCGTCGCGGACTCCCAATCGCCGACGGTCGCATCGAAACTCAGAAGCGTGGCGGACGGAAGCAATCGGGTTTCCAGGCATTCAACGCTCAATTCTCGCCATCTACCGCCGCGGATGCTTCGTTGACCTGAGAAGATACCGTCTTGCTTTCGGGTCAGAAAGCGCCAAAGACATGAAATCCAGGAGTAGGGGGCCACATGTTCTGAAAGCACGGTGGAAGTCCTAGGGCGTGTGGACAATAGCTGGGAGAAATCGGGTGGTTAGGTTGCAGCAACAGCACCGTGA
>Ga0194132_10002389_pt1 | contig 35366 bp, 26 predicted proteins | sample TA2KigOf80mmetaG_FD_148612 | JGI IMG/M metagenome (GOLD analysis project Ga0194132, IMG submission 148612) | Freshwater microbial communities from Lake Tanganyika, Tanzania - TA2015054 Kigoma Offshore 80m | ecosystem: Environmental > Aquatic > Freshwater > Lake | place: Tanzania: Lake... | reverse complement strand
CTCGGCTGGAGCGGTGGGGGGGGGGGGGGGGGGTAATGGACAGTGTCTGTCTCTTCGTCATATGTGTAGAGCGTCACTAAATCACTCCCAGTGACACGTAAAGCTCCATGAGCAATAGCGCTAAGCGTTTCATCATGCTTTCCGTATTTCATACCGCCTGCTATGATTTCCAACATTCTATTCGTATCGTGAACCTGCTCCAATAACATGACTTTTTTTAAGGCGAGAACAGCATGATTACCAAAAGCACGAGCAAATTCTTCGTCTTCTTTAGAAAATTTTCGCGGTTGATTATAGTTGAGAAAAAGGACGCCAAGCTTTTCCTCTCTTATTGCTAAAGCAATCCCTTGAAAACTACGCTCCCCTACTTGCTCTATCCATTGGTGAACCTCTTCCGGCCAGAACTCTCTGTGTTCAGGCGCATTTACGTCTTCGATTCCTATCCACCCCAGCTGCAAGATCCTGGAGGCACCTTGATACCATTGAGGTCCAAGTTCCTGGATCTTCACTAACGATACATCACTAATTTCCTTTGCATGCGGATTAGGAAGGATAAATTTTTTTCGATAGGTGTCATACGTCCAGATAATGGCTGAATCTGCGTCAAAGGTGTGTTTGGCCGTTTCGACTATCTTTTGCAGTATCTCATTTTGAGAATCGGATACGGCAGCCAACGCCTCAATCGCATGCCTCATCCGCTCTAGGTTGTCATGTCTCCAAGCGCGCCTCAATGCAACCGCCGCCTGGTTGACGTAAAACTGTAAGGACTCGATCTCCGCTTGTGAGAACAACCGCGGCTCTTGATAGTTGAGCCACATTAAGCCGATCCGTTTCTCAAACAAAGAAATCGGCAGACACAACACTGCACCGATCTTTTTCTCGAACACTAAGGAATTGAGGCGATTTTTTTGAGGAAACCGCTGTGTATTCTCAATAGCTACTGCTTTCCCTGAGCGCATCACCTCTGTAGCGATACCATCAGGACGAAGAGTGCCCATTCTGAACTCTTGATCAATTCCAACAACGTCATGATTATATACTCGGTTCGTGTCATCAACCAGAGTCCATCGGACCCAAGCGGCATGTGACACATCTTTGAGGCGTTCGGTTATGCCGCGCAACAATTCGCGCGGTGCGTGAATAGAAACTAGATCACTACTCGCTTCATAGAGAGATCGCAATCTTTTGCCTACTTCCTCGGTTTTTCTGAGGAGTTGAAGATTCTCAATTGCAGTAGCCGCCGTATTGGCAACGCTCATCAAGAGATCAACTTCTTCGTGAGAGATCGACTCATTGAGGAATTTCTTATCGGCAAAGATCACTCCCAGGACTTGGTCTCGTGCTTTTAAAGGGACCAGCACGAAGTCGGGAGCAGGAATAACTGCCAGAAAAAATGCGTGAGATACCACATAAGGGTTAGGAGAAGTAGAGATAAGCTGAGGCTGTCCAGTGTCAATAGCCCTGGCAAAAAGATCAGCTTTGTCGAAAGGCAACGGCAAAGTAAGCCCGTGAGTAGCTTGACCTACCGGAGTTATCTGGGGAAGACCGTCTCTACTAAGCCTCTGCAAATAGCGCTCAAAGTCATCTGTTCGATGGATAGATTGAAACTCCCAATCCAGACGAGCCTCTTTTCCATCGAGGTGACCAATCCCCATCTGACCCACCAGTTTCCTCCGATCTGCATCAAATAAAAATAGAGCGGCACGGTTAAAACCTAATCCGTATCCTGCAGTAATACTTGTTAAGACCGCGTGAGTGATCTTATCCAGATCTCTAGTCGACTGAATGTAATCGCCAAGTTTGTATAAGAGGGGAGCAAACGCGCGCCTTCTGCGCTCAGGCTTCAAAGACTCAGCAGTCCCTAAGATGAGGCTCGCGCGGTCAGCAAAAAACTGGAGAGCTTCAAGGTCAGCATCGAGAAATTCAGGAGTCCCTTTGGCATAGACAACGATCAAGACATATTCAACTTCACCCAAATGTTTGAGAGGAATTCCAACAGCCAATTCTTCCTTACCACCAGGAAAAGTGAGCTGTACTATTGCTCGCTGCTTTGTTCGGGCAACTTGCGCAGCTACACTTTCATCATACTTACGTTCGGTTCCCAGGTTTTCGAAAAAGGGCCCATCACTACTGCACAGTCGGATCTCTTTAGCGTTACGAAAGTTGATGTAGAGCCCAGCTGAGACACCATGTACCAAGGTAGGCGCCAAACGAACGATTTGATTCAACAGACGCTGGACACCTATCTCGGGCCGTAGTTCTTAGAGCTTCTCCTCTAATCGTTCTAGGAAGTCGTTTCGGCGTCTTGCTTTTTCTAGTTGCTGTAGCCGCTCAATGAAGACGGACGCTTGGGCTGCAGCAGCAGAAACCAGGTTTTGTTCCTCAGCCGAGATTAGCCGTCCTTCAGCTCCTTCTTTTTCGCCAATTTCCAGAAAACCGAGAGGCTTCCCTAGTGGCCCTAAAGGGACTCGCAGGACAAACTTCACGGGCTGTAACAGCTCAAGCCTAATGGAGAGATCGCGGAGGGCGGATTGGTCTTCTGGATTCCGCCAGTCAAGAACTTGTGGCTCTTTCATACTCCAACCTTTAGGAGAACCGAAAGCCACAAGAGGCTCCAGGCGATATCCAAGCTGCGGCGTCCACGAGAAGGGAGTTACGGGGTAGTAACGAGCAGCCACTGCCTTCACAACGAAAAGATCGGCTCTTTCGTCTCGCAGGATAATGCGACAAAACGTATGCGATAGAAGAGAAACCAGGAGTTCAGCAAACGCAGACAATCCCTCGGTCAGCTGTTCGGCCTGGGCAATCATGAAGCTTATCCGAGCAAATAACTGAACACGATTTTCCAAAGCTCGGAACGAACGCATGTCTTCAAAATAGCCAACAGTGTCTAGACGCTGCCCTCGTGAATCATAAAAGGTTGTTGCCGAAATCCGTACTTGAATGCGCTCCCCACTTCGACTCCGCAAAAAAGTAATATGGTCTTTTATGCTGCCTCCATTTTTGGCAAGCAATTGGCCAATGCGGTCCGCTTCTTCATTGTTGTAGTACACCTTATGAACATGCGAAGGAAAATCTTCTTCTTCCAAATATCCGAGAATCTTCCAAGCTTGTTTATTCACTCCTGTAATATGTCCTGAGAAGTCACTAGTAATAACTGCATTCGGAGAACTCTCAATCAGGCTTGCCAAGTATTGATGCTGCTCTGCAAGTTGCTCCGCTCTCCTAGTCACTTCATTAAGCAGCTGCACACTCTCAATAGCTGCGGCTGCTTGGCCAGCTAGTAAAGCGACTGCATGTCGGTCTTCTTGGGTAATCGGACGGCCACTAAAAATATTATCAGCTGACAGCTTTCCGATTACTTGCCCTTGACGAAGCAATGGTGCACACACCCACTCGCGTATTCGTTCCGACTCCCAGAGTTCTCCAAAAAGCGGGATACCAGGCCGCGGAGTAAAAAGATGTGGCGAACAATCACTCAAAAGCTCTTGGAGATAAGGATCCTCTTTCGCTGACCGTCGAATCTTTAAGAAGCTATCGCCCATACCTATGTGAGCTTTTCCGATTAACATTTCCTTATCTTCGGAGAGCAGATAGAGTCGAGCCCGATCAAAGCCCAAAGCCGCAACTCCTTGGAGAATCCTATTCAGGACAGTTGCTTCATCACGTTCTCCCAACCAGGTCGTGCTAGTCCCCAGCAACTGTTCGAGGATGCTTTGCTTGCACGCGATTTGTGGCATGATTCGTCGCCTCTCTTTCCTTCAGTCTCTTTTACTGCAGGCCCTTTTTTATTCTCATTCAAGACGAGTATACACCCTAAGGTGAGGGATACTGAGAGTTTTTTCCTTACTTTTCGCTTACAGTGTGTTCCTGCCAATAATTTAATTGAGCAATGCTTCCTTGACAGCGGACGGAAGTGCAGTAGGCCCATCCTCCTTCGCGACAAATTCGATTTTCTCGGTATATGGTTCAAGTGCCAACCATACGATCTCTAGATTTGGCACTGCCGTCACAATGATCTTAGGTAAAAAGGGGCTCATTCCCTGAGCCATCTCTACTCCGCTAAAATCTTTCTCATTGCTTTCATCCGCCAAGCGGGCAGCGATAATCGCGAGATCAATTTTCGTATCCTGAAGTACTTTCCGAGCCTCTATGGGGCAAGTAGTAGAGAGGACGGTGTATCCCCATAATGCCAAAATTTCGCTCCCTGCTTTGAGATATGCTGGGTCATTATGAATAAAAAGAAGCGTTTCTTTTGACATAAGAGCTCCCTCATCTTGAGATTTGGTTCTCTTCTGGTCGTCTCGTGGAACTGTTGACTTTATTGCATTTTTCTGGCGAAAGCGCGAGAATTCCATTTGCCACAGATTAGCCCGCTCGTGGGAAAGTTCACTGACGAATAGAGGATATTCATCTCCTTCAGAAAACAAGACTCGCTCATTGGTTTTTCAGAATTTCTTGGTACGTACGCCGCCGTGGTGCCTCGCTCTGGGATCTGGTGATTCATCCTGGCCCCCTTGTTTGTTATTCATGATTCTGGGGATTCAAGCTCTGTTCAGTTTGGCTAACAAACGTAGAGTAGCATCTTCTTGTGACGGCAGGCCTATATTCGGGCCTTACACGTTGCTTACATTTTCCTTACGTAGATTCTCATTAGATCCAGACAAGCCACCCTCTACAATTGACGATTTCCTATCTACAATCTATTGACCTTATGAAATCGTGGGTGCTGGAAGCGGAAAATCTTAGTAAAACGTTCGCGTGGGTGCCGGTCCTGCGCAATGTCTCGTGTCGTATCGCTCAGGGAGAGAGCGTTGCCATCTTCGGTCCCAATGGGGCAGGCAAAACCACCTTCCTGCGCTTATTGGCAACATTATTAACGCCGTCGAGTGGCACGTTACGACTCTTTGAGCACGCTGCTGACGACCTCGTGGTGCGGCGCAAACTGGGCTTCCTTGGGCACGATAGCTTTCTCTACCCTGATCTAACGCCAGTCGAAAATCTCACCTTCTACGGCAAAGCGTACGGCCTTTCGGACGTGCGCAGTCGGATTGCCTCAGTGTTACAGTTCGTTGGACTCCAAGATTGGGGAGATACACCAGTGCGCACCTTTTCTCGTGGTATGGAACAACGTGCCGCCTTGGCGCGAGCGTTGCTCCACGAACCTGAATTATTGCTGTTCGATGAACCTTACACAGGGCTCGATGCGCGTGGCATCGCAACGTTACAAACAACACTGACGCAGACCAAGGCACAAGGAAAGACCGTCGTTTTCACCACGCATGATTTTGCTCTTGGGCTTGACCTTTGTGATCGAGCCTTAATTTTCAGTCATGGTCGTCTCGTCTGGCAGTCAGAGGGAAAACTCCCATCAGTCACAGAGTTCAACGAGATCTACCATTCTGAGACTCAGCCCTCTTTTCTCACAACGCCGAACGCCGAACGCCGAACGACGCATTAGCCATGCTCGCCCTACTGTGGAAAGACTTACTGCTGGAATTCCGTACTAAAGAACGACTGTCTTCACTTTTCGTTCTCTCTTTCCTGATCGTCTTAGTTTTTGTCTTTGCCTTGAGTCCTGAACAAATCCAAAGTCCAACGATCGAAGCGGCATTGCTGTGGGTGACTCTGGTATTCGCTGGCATGATGGGGCTCCAGCGCTCATTCCTTCTCGAACAAGAACGAGCTTGCTTCTCTGGTCTTTTACTGAGTCCGATCGATCCAGGAACGCTGTTCTTAGCCAAGATGCTCAGTAACGTCCTTTTTCTTCTTTTGGTCGAACTTCTCGTTGCACCACTATCACTCGCCTTTTTTGGCGTACCATTCTCACGCTCATTACTCCCCCTGCCGGTCGTATTGTTGCTTGGTACGGTTGGATTCTCAGCACTGGGAACGTTGTTCGCGGCCATCGCCGTACGGACTCGTGCCCGAGAAGTGCTGCTACCGATTATGTTGCTCCCACTTCTCGTCCCATTGCTCATTGCCGCAGTAAAAGTCACGAGCGCGGTATTAACCGGAGGGGAGTGGAACGGAGTGTGGTTCCGCGTTCTGCTTGCCTTCGATATTATCTTCGTCGTCACAGGGTGGCTAATTTTTCCACAGGTCGTGCAGGAGTAACAATGAAACGGTTTGCCCCATTTGCAGACAATGTCCTTCCCTGGTTAACGTTAACGACAATGATCGCCGCGTTGGCGATGGTGTTTCTTTATGTTCCCAACGAACGTGTCCAGGGAATTGTCCAACGCATCTTTTATTTTCATCTACCTGCAGCCTGGAACACCTTTCTCGGATTTTTCATCGTCGCTGGAGCAAGCGCCTCATACCTATGGCAAGGCAGCCGCTTTTCCGACCTCCTCGCACAAGCAGCCGCAGAAATCGGCATGGTATTCTGCACCATTGTATTGATTACCGGATCAATTTGGGCACGGCCCATCTGGGGAGTGTGGTGGACGTGGGACCCACGCCTTACCATGGTGATCGTATTGTGGACTATCTACGCAGCCTATTTACTGCTGCGTCACCTCGCTGGTGATACTGAACAGATTGCACGCTACGCCGCAGTGCTTGGCATTGTCGGGGTGCTTGATATTCCGCTGCTCCATATCTCTGTGCGACTGTGGCGGGGCATACACCCCAAGATCGAGCGTGGAGGGCTAGCACCAGAGATGATGTGGACGCTGCTCATGTGCACGGTTGCATTTCTCTGTTTGTTTGCGTGGCTGTTGTGGCTCCGATTACACAACTTGAGCCTACGTGAGGAACTGGTTACGCTTCGTCGTCAGGCACTGGCAACTGCATAAAGGAGGAGGGGCAGAACAGATGGAACATACGTCGTATCTCTTCGCCGCATTTCTAGCGGTGTGGGTGATTGTCTTTGCCTACCTTTTCGCATTGTCTCGCCGACACCGTACTCTTGCCAACGAAGTTGAAGCCTTGCGTCGGATGATGGAGCAAAAAGGAGAGTCCCATTAAATCACCACAGGCGGTGCGGCAGCGACCCCTAAGTGAGCCTCTCACGACCCTAATTCTCACTACCAACAATTCGAGAACACGCCCCTCCCTTTTAAGAACTAGTATATCAAGTAGCCTAAGGATATGAAGGAAAGAGAAAGGAGAAGAGACATGGGAACATCTTCATAATAAACTCATCCAGGTACTTCAAGAAGGGCAGACACAAATGTTGGGCTATCTGAAGCGCGCAGACGAACGCGGAGAGCGGCAGAGCCGCGCCACGCTCAAGGCATTAGCAACAATCCAAGATGGGCAGAAGGTGCTATTCGAAGGACAGAAAGTGCTATTTGAAGGACAGAAAACCTTACAAGATGGGCAACGAGACATTGCGACGTTGACCGCCCGCACCTTGGAACTCGCCCGCAATATTCACAGCAAAATCTTCGACAAAAAATCGTCCCATCACTAATAACGTTTCCATTTCCCACGGCAAGAAAATCTCGGCTGAAAGCGTACCTCTCTGAAAAAAGAAGAGTCAATAAAAAGAGCGCTGAAGGCCTCGCGCGATTCGGCCAAACGTACTACCCAAATACTCGCAGAAATCAGAATACACTAAAGTTTCAACCTCCTACGGAGGTCACTGTTTGTTTTGATTAAATATGACCTCGAAGTAGGCCCAGTCGATCCCGGTTCCTTGCCCTCCGGAGTGGGTATAATGCAAGCTCTTTCGATACAGCATAGATATACGAAAAAACGGCAGAAAAATAATGACTGGTCATTCTCGGAACTTACCCAAGGTCAAACACTGTGGGGACCTCATGGCTATCACCGGTATCCTGCCAAGTTCATACCTCAACTTGTTCGCCGTATTATTGACGAATATTCGACAACAGGATCACTGATTGTTGACCCGTTTGTTGGATCAGCCATTACCTAACTCTCAGGATACCGGGAAAATAGATTGTTGCCTCGCAAAGCTAGTGATAACAAATCAAAATACCAAATCGGTGAAAGGGCTCAGGCTAGGCTTTCCTACTAACGAAGGAGGAGATTGCTCGGAAACGGAGCGATGAGCTTCAACAGCGACACTATGCGACTTTCAACTCCCGCACCGGAACCTGAATCACTTCCTTCGGTTTGCTGCGAGAGCGAGCGGTTTTCTCCATTGCTTTCACAACCTCAGCCTTGAAATACTTCTCCCCACATACCTCGCAAACTCCCACGGGAACGTGTCTGATTACTGTAACCAGTTCTTCTCCCCAGCGATAATCAACTGTCACTTCTTGTTCTGACACGAGGCCACCGCAGAAGTGGCACTGGTGATATTTACGTTTCACGATTTCACTGCCTCCGGCGACGTTGATAATTGTCGCTCCATTTTTCTGGTCGCTTGGAAGGATCATAGATGGTGATAAACAATACTTCCTCTGGGTCATGCTTGATTGCGCATACTGCGTGTACTGGCCGTTCTCCTGCAAACCCAAGGACTAAGCAACTGGCTCCGCGCGGGTCCGTTGGGTAATCCTCTATAACCTTACAACTACTTAACGCTTCCTCTAACTCTTCTAGTGTGATTTTATCCGCCTGACGTTCTTTCTCAGCGTGAATAGAAAACTCATACTTTCCGGCCCTGATCAGTGCTCTTATCGTCTCTGCTCTACCATGCTTTTTTTCTCGCTCCATGAAAAATTTTCTGTTTCCTCATCTTTTCTTCAAACCTCCATAATGACCACAGAGGAGGTTTCCTCACCATGACAGAGTTCGGCTTCCTTGCAAATGCACCCTTACTGCAAACTTTTCTTCACCTCCTCCACCACTCTCTCCACCATCGTCTTGTATTCAGTCAATTTTTCCTGCGTTGAGGCTTCAAAGCGCAGGACAAGCACTGGTTGCGTGTTCGAGGCTCGGACGAGTCCCCAGCCATCAGGAAATTTGACGCGGACACCGTCGATATCGATGACATCATACTTGTCACGAAATCGTTCGCAGACTTTTGCGGCAAGGCGAAACTTCATATCGTCAGGGCAATCGACGCGAATCTCTGGTGTCGTGAACGAAGTAGGAAGATCAGCGAGCAGGTCGGCCACTTCTTTTTTATTCTTCGCCAGAATTTCCAGCATGCGACATGAAGCGTAGATCGCATCATCGTAACCAAAATAGCGGTCAGCAAAGAAGATATGGCCGCTCATCTCGCCACCAAGCAATGCGCCCGTCTCGCGCATTTTCGCCTTTACTAACGAATGACCAGATTTCCACATCACCGGCGTTCCACCATGCTGAGCAACGTCATCAAACAAGCGTTGTGAGCATTTCACTTCAGAGACAACTGTTGCTCCAGGGTGCTGCTGTAAAATATCACGCGCAAACAGCACCAACATCTCGTCTCCCCAAACAATTTGACCATGTCGATCAACAAGTCCGATGCGATCGGCGTCTCCGTCATAGGCCACACCAACTTCAGCCCCCGCCTCTTTCACGGTGGCAATGAGTTGTCGGAGGTTTTCTGGGATGGTGGGGTCTGGATGATGATTGGGAAAGTGGCCATCTAAATCACAGAATAACTCGGTTACCTGACACCCGATCTCGCGGAAAATGCGTGGCGCAACCGGACCAGCAGTTGCGTTACCGGCATCGACGACAAGGTGAATATTCCGTCCGAGCCGACCAAACTGTTTGATGACAAATTCTTGATACGGTGGAACAATCGGAACCTGCTGTTCTTTTCCTTGCCCACCGGCAAATTTCCCCTGCTCAATGAGCTTCCGTAATTCCTGAATTTCCTCGCCGTGAATTGTGACTTTGCCAATGCAAATTTTGAAGCCGTTATGGTCTCCTGGATTGTGACTACCGGTGACTTGGATGCCACCATCGAGATCGTAATGATACAAGGAAAAATACATCAGTGGCGTTGGACAAGTGCCAACATCAACAACATCAATTCCAGTCGAGCGTAATCCCTGGCGCAACGCGGCGGCATAAGAATCCGAGGTGAGACGGCAGTCGCGACCAACAGCGATGCGTCGTTTACCAAGTGCACGGACATACGTGCCATAGGCCTGCCCGAGCGTCACAGCAAAGTCAGTAGTAAAATCTTTCTCAGCGACTCCACGAATGTCGTATTCACGAAAGATGGCTGGGTTCATGTATGCTCCGGTCCTGTGTCATCTGTACAGCTAACTTGAGCGCAGCACGCATGCTTCGTGGGTTGGCTTTTCCTTGTCCCGCGATATCGAACGCCGTTCCATGATCTGGCGAGGTCCGAACAATCGGCAATCCCACGGTGATATTGACGCCATCTTCCCACGACAATAACTTAAGTGGGATTAATCCCTGATCATGGTACAAGCAAATCACCCCATCGAATTCCCCACGCGTAGCGCGGACAAAGATCGTATCGGCAGGAAATGGCCCTGCTGTAGTAAATCCTTGCGCTTGCGCTTGCTGTACCGCTGGAGCCACGATGAGTTCTTCTTCATCACCAAACGCCCCAGCCTCCCCCGCATGTGGGTTGAGACCAGCAACGGCTAGTCGCGGCTGCGCGATCCCATGAAATCGCCGCAAGTGCTCCACCGTCATCTGGATGGTCCTTAGAATCCGTTCACTTGAGAGGGAAGCAGGGACTCGCGATAACGCCAGGTGTGTCGTCACTAAAATAACCCGCAGTCTCTTACCGACGAGCATCATGCGCACTTCTGGGGTATGTGTCAGTGTTGCGAGTAACTCAGTGTGACCAGGATAATCTCGTTTCGCTGCGTGCCACATGGCCTTGCTAATAGGCGCGGTAACAATGCCTTGTAGCACCTCACGCTGAGCAAAGCGGACCGCAGTTTCCACATATCGATAGGAAGCCTCTCCGCCCATCGCTGTGGGGTGCCCAGGTTGACGCTGCGGTGGTTCGAGGCGGGACAACTCAATGACGGGAAGGGTTCGTGCGCTTCTGGGATACGGAAGGTCCGGCTCCCAAGCGATCGGCTTCAAAGGCAAAGCGAGTCGTTCCGCCGTATCGCGAAGTACGCCGAGGTCACCCAAAACAACCAAACGACACTTTGGCGGCTTTTTCACCGCTGCCGCAAGTGCCACCTCTGGGCCGATCCCTGCAGGATCGCCCATCGTTATGCCAATCAGAGGAACCATGACAAATAACTACCCCCGCTTCACCCTCTCAGGGAGCGTACCTGTAGAGTGGAGAAACCCCGCGCTGCGGCTTTCTCCAAAGTATATCACACCGAGAGATTAGAATGGTAACCAGCGTCGAAGGAAACCCTTTTGCTCTGGTTCTTTAGCAGCGGCTGGAGCTTCTTCTTTCTTACGGGCAGATTTAAGGGGAATAGCGCTTGCAGCCCCAGTTGAAGAAGCCGTGAGGAAATTTTCGACTTGATGACGGAAGCGTAAGTCAGACTGAAACCAACGCTGATAGCGTTCTCGTAGCGCTTCATTATAGAGTTTGGCCTTGATTCGCTCTGCGGTCTCCGAGTCCATGCCGGTCGATTTTCCGCCAGCAGCAACTCGTTCTTCTACTTTTATCAGGTGAACTCCGGCATCATTGCGAAAGGGTTGGCTGATCTCGCCAGCTTTCAAAGAAAAGGCAACAGTATCGATTTCTTTCGTCATCTGTCCTTTCTTGAACAATCCAAGGTCACCGCCCTGCTCCGCCCCTGGCCCACGAGAGTTCGCACGTGCAAGCGCGGCGAAATCTTCTCCTCCGATAGCTCGCTTACGAAGGTCTTGCATCTGGTCGAGTACCCCATTCTCGTCAGCAGCGGTAGCTGCTGGAGAAAGCGGTAAAAAGATGTGGCGTACACGCACTTGCTCCTCAGACACCGCAGTCGCATCATCTCCGCCGTTTTCTTTGTAATACCGTTCTACCTCTTGTGGAGTCACATTCACTTTTGAACCGATCTCGCGACTAATGAGCATCGAACGTTCGATCTCTTTGCTAATCTGTTGACGATAGGCTTCCATCGTCAGCCCCTGCTTCGCAAGCGCTTCTTTCAGGGCTTCGTCACTGAGGTTTCCCTGCGTCTTAATCCGTTCGATATAGCCGTCTATATCAGCGTCCTTGGCCTTCATCCCTTGCGCCTCGACTTCTTTGCCAATCAACTTATTCATGATCAAGGCTTCTAAGATGTCCTTGTCAGGAAGATTGGCAACGTTTCCTTGCGGGGGCATCATCATGCCCTGCGCGCCCCCTTTACGGAACGCGGTGATTTCGTGCATGGTAATCGGCTCGTCATCAACCGTAGCGATGACACGATTGACCACTTCGGCCTGTGTTTGCCCTACCCATCCGAGAACAGACAAGGACACCAACAAGAGTAATTTTTTCATACTTTCCTCAGGTCTTATGACTCACTTAAGCTTTGCAAGAGCCCTTTCGTCGCTACCATCACATCTTCATCAGGCTTCAAGGTAAAAGTAAAGCGTAGATCCGGCGTGAGTTGCGACCGTCCCCGATCTTTCTGGAGAAGCGCGACCAACCGCTCACCTTTTATGTGTGAGTCTGGATGGAAATGCAATGTTACCTTCTCACCTTTTTTGTAAATTGATGTCACCAGATACTCACGTAATACTCGACGCAAGTCCATGACTTCAAGAAACGTTAACACCAATTGCGGGAGCGATCCGAAGCGATCTTCCATCTCAGCCGCAAGATCTTCGAGGTCTGCCCGGCTATCGACATTCGCCATCTTCTTATAGAACACCAGGCGTTGGTTCACATCGGGGATGTACGCTTCAGGAATATAGGCTGGAACTCCAAGTTGGATATCTGGTTCGATTTGGACGCGAATTTTTCCGCCACGGAGCTCAACTACAGTCTCTTCAAGCATCTGGGCATAGAGATCAAACCCAACTGCTGCCACCTGACCGGATTGTTCTTTGCCGAGTAAGTTTCCTGCTCCGCGGATTTCGAGATCATGCGCGGCAAGGCGAAAACCACCACCGAGGTCATCTAGTTCCTGTAACACTTCGAGTCGTCGCGTTGCATCCTTCGTCACTAAATGTTCACCGGGGATTAACAAGTACGCGTAGGCTTTTTGGGCAGAGCGTCCGACACGACCACGTAATTGATAGAGCTGGGCCAGACCAAATTGATCGGCGCGGCTGATAATGATGGTGTTCGCTGTAGGAATATCGAGGCCAGACTCAATGATTGATGAGCATAAAAGCATGTTGCAGCGATGGTGCATAAAATCGAGCATGACTTTCTCCAACTCATGCTCGTCCATTTGCCCATGTCCAATAGCAATCGTGGCTTCCGGCACCAGTTCGCGCAATTGTTTGGCCATTTTTTCGATGGTTTCGACACGATTGTGGACGAAAAAGACTTGCCCACCACGTCCCAGCTCTTGCAAGATGGCCGAACGAATCAATCCTTCGTCAAAACGCGCGACATACGTACGGATCGCTTGACGATCGACCGGCGGTGTTTCTATGACACTGAGGTCACGTAACCCCATGAGTGCCATATTCAGCGTGCGTGGAATCGGTGTCGCTGAGAGCGTCAACACATCGACCAGGTAGCGCATTTTCTTGATTTTCTCTTTATGCGCTACCCCGAAGCGATGTTCTTCGTCAACGACAATGAGACCGAGATTTTTGAAGACAATATCACGCTGCAGCAGTCGATGGGTGCCAATGACAATGTCAACGGTTCCTGCTGCAAGTCCCTGAATGACTGTCTTTACTTCTTGTGGGGAGCGGAAACGATTGAGGAGTTCAATCCGCATAGGATACTCAGCAAACCGGCGAGCAAACGTTTCCGAGTGTTGTTGCGCGAGGATCGTCGTTGGGACTAACACGGCAACCTGTTTACCACTTTGTACTGTCAAAAACGCTGCACGAAGCGCGACTTCGGTTTTACCGTAGCCAACATCCCCACACACGAGGCGATCCATGGGTTTGTCATTCCGCAGATCAGCAATGACATCTTCGATCGCTGCGCGTTGTCCACTTGTTTCTTCAAAGGGAAAGCGCGCGACAAACTCTTCGTAGTCTTCGTCTAACTTCGCGGTCGCCGGTCGTTCGGTACTGGCACGGGCAGCATGCACCTCCAACAGTTCACGTGCCATCGCCAGGATTGCTTCACGGGTTTTTTTCTTGACCTTTTCCCAACTGCCTCCACCTAAGCGATCAAGGCCAGGGGCATGCCCGTCTGCACCTGAGTACTTCTGTACCAGGTTAATACGCTCGACTGGTAAGTAGAGCCGGTCGCCACCAGCATACTCAAGATGCAGGTAGTCACCGTCTGTCCCGGCCACGCTGAGATGTCGTAACCCCTGATAACGCCCGACCCCATGATCGATATGCACCACATAATCGCCAACGGTGAGCTGACTCAGACCGGTGAGATAGTCGGCAACCGGGCGAGGCCGTGAGCGGCGACGATGACGGCGTTCACCAAAAATCTCTTCCTCGGAAAGAAGCACTAGACCGTCACCAGGAAGCGTAAACCCGTGCGACAATGGACCAATGACGATCGCCGTGGGCTGAGCACTATCGTTTTGCCACATTTGCTCCACTGGCAAACGCAGTTCATGCCCAAGCAAGAGGGTTTGCAAATGCGAAGCTTGTAAGGCACTCGATACGGCAAGAACAACTCGATGACGCTCGTCTTGCCAGTCGCGAATCCGTTCTACCAACGGTGCCAAGCCACCTTCACCACCGCGAGCGTGCAGAATCGGTTTCAGATCCACATGGGAATTTCGCGTTACGGTAAACTCCGTCTCCGCCGTTTCCAGCACCGGCAGTTCAACCCTGACGCGTGACAAGAATTGTTTCCAGGCTTCTTCTGGGCCGAGATATAATGACTCCGGCGGAGGAACGAGGTGACCAGCTTCTTGCGCTTGCGCAGCACACGCGAGAATCCGACTCATGAAACTCTCGCACTCAGCGCGGACGGTCGCGGGCTCGGAAATCCACACGACAGTCCCGCGTGGGAGATAATCTTCGAATCGTTCAAGACCCGCATAGAGATACGGCAATAAAAACTCAACACCGGGAAATGGCAGGCCGCTCTTGAAGTTCTCGCTGATACGTTGTTGCTCGCGTTGTTTGGCTTCGCTATCGGCCAAGACCTCTTCCACTCTACGGCGGGAATTCTGCAGTCGTGCCACAGAGAAGAAACGCATCGGCAGAAAGGTGAACTCCTCGATATGATCCAGTGACCGCTGCGAAGCTGGATCAAAGGTCCGTAATGAATCAACGATGTCATCGAAAAATTCGATCCGTAGAGGTTGCGTCGCTAAGGGAGGAAAGACATCGACAATTCCACCACGTACGCTAATCTCACCTTTTTCTTCGACCAACGGCACCCGACGATACCCCCACTGCGTCAGATGTTCGACTAAGTTGGAGAGTGACACCTCCTGCTTGGCACGCACCACTTTCGTGGCGGTAAAAAAATCTTCCTGCGGCATGACACACTGGGCAACAGCGTCAATGGTTGAAACAATCAGCGGCGTCGGTAGCTCAGCCAACGCATAGAGCCCTTCGACCTGAGCTGCTAACGTCTCACTGCTTGGCGATACCCCTTCAAAAGCTGGCACATCCCACGCAGGGTAAAGGAAGACTTGTTGCAGCGCAGGCTTTTCCGCAGCAAGAAAAAAACGCAAATCGTCAACAAACGTCTCTGCAGCTTGCGTCGAGGGTAACAAACAGAGCGTTGGTGTCGGAGTTCGCAAGAACCATTGTGCAAGGAAAAACGCCTGGGCGGCACCACGCAGCCCGCCAATACGCACGGAGTTCCCTGGTGATGTACGCGGAAGGGTTGAGCAAAACTGATCGAGTGTTTCTGAGAATGGAAATAACTGGGAAGGAACGGCAGGGTGTAACATGAATAGCTGTAAGCAGTCGGCGCTATTGGTTGTCAGTCCTCAGTAAGCAGTTTTCAGTAAGACGAAAAAGGGTTGTCTTTTTCCTTACTGACTACTGACAACCGATAACTGAAAACTTATTTCTTCGCCGCACGTGGGTCAACCAACACCCCATAGACCGGTATGGTCAGCACTTTCTCGGTCGGGTGATCCGTGAACACTTGCACCTCGGCTTTGATCTGTCCTGGAACGCTTTCTGGATTAACCTTCAAGGTCAGATTATACTCTTGACCATCTTTTACCGTTGCTAATTCCGCTAGCACAGTAGGGGTCGAACTCTGGGTCCGCACCAGCCGTATGGGATTCGCTGCACGACTCTTGATACTCAAACTATTTTCTTTGGTTTCTCCTTTACGAACGACACCAAATGAGACCTGCGTTGGCGTGACGGTCAGATCCCCTTCAATCTGACCAAAGACGGGAATCGATAACGACGGTCGTTTCTGACTTGTCGTCGCGACATTGATCTCTGTACTTACACGTCCTAACGGCGCATCTTTCTTTAAGGTAACAAGCAGTTTCTTGCCCTTTTTCCCTTGCTTTTCCAACTCTTCGGTTTGCACAGAGATGAGCGGGCTATCGGTTGCAACATTCGTGATCGTAATCGGTTTGCTCGCATCATGCAGTAATTCGATCGTATGAGTCGCGCTTGCCCCACGACGGACTTTGCCGAGGTAGAGCTGCGCAGGATTCGCTTCAACCTCAACAGCAATTTCTCCTTGCATGGTCAGTGTCACCACTGGATTTGCAGGGTCGTTACTGTGAACCGTAATCTGCTTGACCTTTTCGCCGAAAAACTTGCTGGTGTCGAATGTCGCGCTGATTGTCCCTTCACTTCCTGGGGTCGTTACTTCGGAGGAAATGACTGCCGCCGTACACCCACACGATGTTTTGACTGCCTCGATGCGTAAGTCTCGCCCTCCCTGATTAGTGAAGCGAAACAGATGATTGACCTGATCACCTTGCTCGACTTTACCGAAGTCAAAAACAGTCCCTTTGAAGGCAATCTGCGGGGGATTAGCCGTGGCCTGAGGAGCTGTCTGTGCTTGTGCGGCAACGGTCGCCAAAACAGCAAGCACAGAGAACCATGTCAAGAAAGGCAAGAAGGTGGTTCGAACCCAGGCGTTCATTCGCTATCCTCTTCAGGCAACGGCTGCGAGACGTTTCGCCGCCACTGCGGCTGGACGAGTCACCGGACGTACCAAGAATTTATCGAGATAACGAGTGTGCACCTCACCTGCGAGAAATTCAGGATCTTGTAACACTTTTTGGTGCAAAGCGATGTTGGTTTTTATGCCGTGAATCTGGTATTCGTCCAGCGCCACACGCATCCGTTGAATCGCTTCGTCACGTGTTTTGCCGTGCGCGACAACTTTAGCAACCAGCGAATCATAGAACACCGGAATCACGCTATTCTCGGCAACACCAGAATCAACCCGGATCCCTAATCCACCCGGCGCATGATAGCCACGAATTGTTCCTGGCGAAGGTAACATTGTGTTCGGATCTTCTGCAACAACGCGACATTCGACAGCGTGGCCAGAGAAAGTGATGTCACGTTGACGCCACGGCAATTTCTCTCCTGCCGCAGCAAGAATCCCAGCCTGGACAACATCTATGCCGGTCACCATTTCGGTAATCGGATGTTCTACCTGAACGCGAGTGTTCATCTCGATAAAATAGAAGTGACCGTGCTGATCGAGCAGAAACTCGACTGTTCCCACATTGGTATAACCGATCGCTTTGGCAGCATTCACTGCCGCTGCGCCCATCCGTTCGCGTAATCTTTTCGTCAACACAACAGACGGTGTTTCTTCGATGATCTTTTGATAACGACGTTGAATCGAGCACTCACGCTCGCCGAGGTGAATGATATTACGGTGTTGATCGGCAACGATTTGAAACTCGATGTGTCGCGGGTTCTCTAGATATTTTTCGACGTAGAGCGCACCATTGCCAAAGGCCGAGGCGCCTTCTTCTTCGGCAATCGCAAAGACCGAGGCCAGCTCTTCTGGGGTACGAGCGATACGCAAGCCACGCCCACCACCACCAGCCGCAGCTTTCAACAGCACCGGAAAACCAACCTGTGCGGCCACTGCTTGCGCTTCACGGACATCAGTTGTTCCAGAGGATGTCCCAGGAAGGACCGGAACGCCTGCCTTTTCCATGATACGTCGTGCACGCGGCTTGTCACCCATCAGGCGAATGTTGCGTACTCGAGGACCAATAAATGTCAATCCTGAGCGTTGACATGCTTCAGCAAAATCACCGTTCTCTGATAGGAACCCATACCCCGGATGAACAGCGTCAGCACCAAATGACAATGCCGCACTGACAATAACCGGGATATTAAGATAGCTCTCGCGCACCCTGGGCGGACCAATACAAACGCGTTCATCAGCGAGGCGCACATGCAGCGCTTCACGATCTGCAGTTGAGTATATCGCAACAGTAGGAATGCCTAATGCACGACAAGCACGAATAATCCGAACAGCGATTTCACCACGATTGGCAATCAATACTTTTTTGAACACCCGTATACCCCCACTCTGCCCGTTTTTAGAGCGGCTCCAGGAGAAACAGCGGCTGGCCATATTCTACTGGTTTTCCGTTCTCCGCCATGATTTTTATCACTCGACCACGGATCTCGGATTGAATTTCATTCATCATTTTCATTGCTTCAACGATACAGACAACTTCTCCGACCTCAACAACTGAACCTATATCCACATACGGCTTCGCATCAGGTTTAGGAGCACGATAGAATGTCCCAACCATTGGAGAAGGGATTGCTGCGCCACGTTGTAGACTCGCATCAGGCTCAGAGACAGGAGGCACGGCAACCGCTACTGGAGCGTTCGCTATCGGTGGCGCAGGGAAGGGAGGAGCCATATGTGCCTGAGGAGCAGCAACTACTACTGTCGGTTGTTGGTGAGCAACACGGTGGTTTTCACGCACAAGGCGGATTTCACCGGAGGCGTTCTTGATCTCAAGCTCGACCACACCGCGCTCTGCCATCATCTCCATGAGCTTCTTAATCTCTTCGATATCCATAATGACATGGCTACCAGCTCTCGACTCTCAGCTTTCAGCTTTTTTCATTGCTGATCGCTGATTGCTGAAAGCTGTTATGCTGTTTTCTTGATTATTCTCACCGCCGCTTGCAATCCAAGCAGATAGCTGTCCGCACCAAAACCACAGATCTGCCCCACTGCTGCGCGAGCAATGTAGGAGTGGTGACGAAACTCTTCGCGTTTGTAGAGGTTAGAGAGGTGAACTTCGATAACCGGCATATCAACGGCCAGCAATGCATCAAGAATGGCAATACTTGTGTGGGTATATGCACCACCGTTGATTATCAACGCGGCATAGTGACCACGGGCTGATTGGATTTTACTGACTAACTCACCTTCATGGTTGGACTGGAAAGTTTCGACCTCAACCCCTAGTTCTTGTCCCTGACTGGCAAGCAACGCATTAATATCAGCCAGCGTCGTGTGTCCATAAATCTGCGGCTCACGTTGCCCTAACATGTTGAGGTTTGGACCGTGAAGGACCAGTATTCGTGGCAACGCCCCCGCCCCCATGTGCTCTTTCCTAAAATGACAGAGTGAGTGTAAGGCCAAATGGTGGAGGCGTCAAGGCGCGCGACAATCTTAGCGTCAAGAAGAGAACGCACGTTTTATTGAGAAGTTGATTTGAGCATAATCGTATAAGGATTCGGTCTCGTCCCGCTTCTTCTCTCTATTCGATTCTTTCCCCCTTGTGCACGAGAGACAGAGTAATGAAGCGCGCAGGATCAAGAATTCGGGTTGAGTCATTGACGTGACGCCAGTTCTCCGAGTAGCATCTGCGCCGCGGAAAAGCACTTCATCACACGCTCTTCCGCTCAGGTACTACTGTTGGGCCAGGTGCCACGGCTGACTTGTCCAGCAGTGTGATAGCTGGTCTCAATGAATGGATGTAAGTTAAGGAGGACCACATGGCCAAACGTGTTGTGATTATTCCCGGAGACGATGCAGCTCCAGAAGCGATGGCTCCTACTGTCGAAATTCTCAAGAGCTTCAATCTCGATATTACATGGACTGAATTTCCTAGTGGGGAAGAAGGGGTAAAAAAATATGGTTCACGCCAGGCCTTTGATCAGGCGTTGCGTGCAGCCATTGAGCAATCGGACTCCACCCTATTCGGTTCGACGAATGGGACGACTGGTGGGCTCAATCACTTGCGTTGGGGAAAACGCACGTTTGCCAATGTCCGTCCCGCGCGTTGGCGACCAGGGTTTCGCAGCCCACTCAAAAATCCTAACGGTATCGACTTTGCCATTGTGCGCGAAAATCTCGAAGACCTCTACATGGGAGTCGAAGGCGATCTGCAAATGCTGTCTTCACTACAAGTGAATAGCAGAATGACACATAAACCGCTTGACACGACACCGACCGGGAAATTCGCAATCAAAGTGATTACTGAAGAAGGGTCTCGGCGTGTTGCACGCTTCGCCTTTGAACTTGCTCGCAAACGCAAGGCGCAAGGGGGCAAAGGGCTCGTCACCTGTACGAGCAAATACAACATGTTACGCGAAAGCGACGGTCTTTTTCGCCGCATCGCGGAAGAAACTGCCAAGGACTATCCTGACCTCTCGTACAATCAATGGATTGTCGATGACTTTGCACGCCGCATTGTCGCGAGCCCGCAAGAATTCGATGTTGTCGTGATGCCCAACCTTTACGGTGATATTCTTTCTGATGCAGCAGCGGGGACGATTGGTGGGCTGGGACTCGCTCCGAGTGGTTGCTATGGCGAGAACTATGCCTACTTCGAGTCAATCCATGGCACCGCCCCTGATATTGCAGGACGCAACATCATCAATCCCACAGCCACACTGTTGTCTGCCGTCATGATGTTGGACTACCTCGGCTACACCGACGCGTCCGCACGGCTCGATCGTGCGGTCTCGCAGGTCTACGCTGAAGGCAAGACACTGACCTCAGACCAAGGCGGGTCAGCGTCAACTACGGCGTTCTGTGCGGCAGTACGAGAATGCCTGGGAAAGAACCGCTAAGGTAAGGAATATCCAGGGATGGGACGAGTGCCTATCCCTGAGCCTTGCTGCGGGCCTTGGTGATCACCACCACATCCTGACCATTCACCCGAACCATCCGACGATCAGATGTATTCTGCTGGGGAGCTTTGCGGGTACGAGTTTCCCGCCATTGTTTGAGTTGCTTCACTAGTTCGTTTTCGCTCACAGGTCTCCTCCGGCCGGTCGGTTAGACCGCCTTGTTGTTATGCGTCAATAAACGCTTCTAAACTCTTGGCTCGAGAGGGATTGCGCAGTTTCCGCAGCGCTTTAGCTTCGATTTGGCGGATACGTTCGCGCGTGACGGCAAAACGTTGCCCGACCTCTTCCAACGTATAGTCGGTTTTTTCATCGATCCCAAACCGCATCCGTAAGATTTGCTCTTCGCGGGGCGTGAGGGTCGCTAGTACTTTGCGAGTTTGCTCCTCCAGACTCAGAGCCATTGCTGCATCCGCCGGGGACAATGTTTGCCGGTCCTCGACAAAGTCTCCCAGCGAACTTTCTTCATCATCACCAATCGGTGTTTCGAGCGACACCGGTTCTTTTACGATTTTGAGGACCTTACGTACCTTATCGGCAGGTACTTCCATTTGTGTAGCAATTTCTTCTGGCGATGGTTCGCGGCCCAACTGCTGCACCAGATAGCGCGAAGTCCGCAAAACTTTGTTGATCGTCTCAATCATGTGTACGGGAATACGAATCGTCCGTGCTTGATCAGCAATTGCCCGACTCACTGACTGTCGTATCCACCAGGTGGCGTAGGTCGAGAATTTATAGCCACGCTGGTATTCAAATTTCTCTACCGCACGCATGAGGCCGATATTGCCTTCCTGGATAAGATCCAAGAAACCGAGGCCACGATTGACGTAGCGTTTAGCAATACTCACAACGAGACGGAGGTTGGCCTCAATAAGGCGTCGTTTTCCCTCCTGAGCTTGATATTCTCCGCGGGCAATAATCTGCAAGGAACGGCGCAGGTCTTCATAACTGGTGCCCAGTTCACTTTCGATTCTACTCATTTCCTTGCGAACATCCTGAATAGTTGTGCTGGCATCGACCATTCGTTGCGATTGGGTTTTGCCGAGTTCTGTCGCAAGGGTGGTTGCACGACGGCCACCAGCTTTGAGCGTACGTGCGAGAGCAATGATATCTGGAGATTTGCGGCGGAAGTGTTCTTCCTGATCTTGAATCAGCCGTTGCTGATGAGCGAGTGAGAAACCGAATTCTTTGAGTTTCTCAACAATGGTCGTGATATGACGACGACCTAAGGGGAGGCTACTGATCGCCGCTTCGACTTTATGACGGATATCAACGAGCCGCTTTCCAGCTTTTTCTTTATCTTTCAACGTTTGCCGTTTATGGATCTGCTCTTCTGCCATTCCCCATTCACGAGCAAACCGTTTGAGTGGGACCATGCGGCTGAGAAAGAGTTCAACTCTATGGTCTTCTTTCTCTTCTGTGGTCTCCGTTACCTCTTCTTCTTCATCGCCGAATACGTGCCGCGCCTCAATTTCTCCTTGCTTCAGCCGGTCACCAAGAGAAATGACATACCTGAGCGCCAGCGGTACAGAAAAGACTTCTCGTCGGACTTGGGCCTCCCCGGCCTCAATCTCTTTGGCAATAGCGACCTCTTCCTCACGGCTCAGTAGAGGAATATTGCCCATCTCTTGTAAATACATGCGGACAGGATCAGAGGTATCCCCGATCGTGGGCTCTTCTGGGGTTGCAACTTCTTCTTCCCACTCTTCTTCTTCCCGCTTGGGCAGATCAATACCCAAGGTACTTTCATCTTCCATGACATCAACAGGTTCGATACCCATCTCTTCAAAAATGGAGATCACACCATCGATTTCTTCGGTAGGTGAAACTTCAGTGGATAGGGGATGAGCAGACTCTGAGGTTCCCAGAAGTCCTTTGTCTGAGGAACGCGGAGCAACCTCGATTCTTTTTTCTTTCCCTTTTTTCATAAAAGGTTATGCCCTCTCGCGCACTGGGTGTGCGTGGGTAAAGATCTCCCCTTCCCCCTTGTGTCGAGAGAAGAAAGAAGTACAGCGGTGGCCACAAACATTCGTACGCAAGCTTTTTACTGTGCGATTAGGAAGGTTTTCTCCAGAAGTCTGGTCTCGACCGGAGAACAAAAGTCTCCCTGATTCTAGGTCCGAGATAGATTACAGTCAAGAGAGCAGGCAAACATTTCCTTAATTAAGGACTGAGAACGTGGATTGCTCTGCCGCTCTTCTCCTTTTTCCTTTTTTGCTTGTGTAGGAACAATCGGCAGATGTTTCCCTTTCTTGACCAATCTGGGAGCCACTCCTTCAACTCAGGGTTCCTTTGACCGCCATCGCTGCACCTATCGCGGTCGCGTATTCAGCATAAGGCGGTACAATCACTCTTTCTCGACGCCGAGGTTGCATCGCTTCAAAACGGTCGCGAAGGGGTTTCACTCGCGTTAATTTGCCAGTGAGCACGATTTCTTGATGTTGACGCGATCGAGCAGCCATCAAGCTCAGGGTAAATGTCACCTCAGCTACCATATTCATCAAAGCGAGTGCCTTATCAGCTTGGGTGGGATCAGAGCGGACTTTGCCAAAGTTGCTGGCGGTCGCCGCTGCGGGAACAATCCCAACCGGGCCGCCAGCAATATCTCCCACGGTGAGGTCGACTCGGCTCAAATCACCATGTGTCGCAAGCTGTTCAAGCGTATCAAGACGCGACACCCCCAGTAGATGGCGCGCAAGTCCTAGTAATGTGCCTCCACCTATTCCGGTTCCACCGACATGTTCAATGTTTTCCTGACGAACCGAGACCAGGGCGGTTCCAGTTCCCAATGACACAACCAAGGCTTCGGTTTTCTCTGCTAACGTACTTCCACCAACACCAATCGCAGTGATCTCAGGAACACTCACCACCGGCACGCCAAATAACTGATCTTGCAGGCACCGCGCACCACCTCCACTCGCCGCGATAGCACGAATATTCGACAAGCTCCCTCCTGCCGTACTGAGAAGTTTCCCCAAGGCTCCAGCAGCAGCAGCAAGTGGGTCGCCAGTCTCAATCGTTACGACAACAATCTCGCCCCCATCCAGTAACACCGCATCCGTCGTTGAACCACCAATGTCTATACCAACAATCATGGAACCATCCTTACTGGGGATTCGCCCCTGGCAGGTCTCGTCGATACACTGCAACTTGTTGTTTTCTCTCAGGATTATAATCTTGCCATTTTTCTTCTGTGACTTCGTCAGGGGCAACACGACGAAAGCCGTGCCGCTCGAAAAGCCGCTGTGCACCCTCTTGAGTCGTACAAGCGAAAATGTAGCTCAAGTGTTGCTGTTCCCCCTCGGCAACCATTTGATCAACGAGCCGTCCGCCAATCCCTTCGCCCTGATAGCGGGTTATCGTTGAAAGGCCAACAATCTCTGCCGTACACGATTCGGGATACGGCAGTAACGCACAGAAGCCAGCCAACTCGCCGGGTGCGGGACCAACCCGTGCACCATAGCCATGTAATAACAACAGGGTCGTTTCCTGCGGCGATCGTGGTTTGAGATACCCGTCTCGCTCGCCACGTTGCAGGAGTTGCTCAACTTCACGAAAATCATCGATGCCCAATTTCTCCACTTGACAATAGTCTGTCAAGGTAAACAGCGTGCCGTCCCCTTCATAGGTAAACAGCTCGCGTCCAAGTCCAGTCAACGGACAGAGCGTCACTGAGGACGTCCCCCCTTCTAGCACTTTGCAGATCGCTTCCAGAAGTGGACGGCGGCTGCCAAGGCCAGCCCATTCGGCTTCACCAGGGCGCAACAATTCTCGCAACACTGCGCCAGTCATAAACGAGAGGGATTTTCCACCTGTGGATATTCCTCCAGCTGCGTCGAGAAACACCACCTTATAGACCCGCAGACTGACCGCGATCCGCTGCGCCACCGTGACGAGTGGCACAGCGCTATCAGGAGGCCAGAGGGCGATACAGACTTCACTGCCGCGGAGGACCGTCCAGATCGGCACCAGCACGTCGTCCTCAGTACCATCAGTAGGTAAAACAACGAGTGATGGTGAGGGCACTTTTGCAACCCGAGCTAAGTATTTATACAACGATCGTACCCGCCGCTGTTCACTCTCTGTTTCTGCCGCTTCAATGAGGAACAGTAGTTGCGTCTCATTTTTGAGAAGCGTTTCAAACACCTCAAGTGCGGCATTCCCATCAGTTTCAGAGGACAAGTCTGACGCACGAAGCACAAGCAGGAGGCTCTTCTCGTGGAATTCGTCGAGATAAAAGTCTTTTTCAGCAAAAGATAGGGTAGAGATTTTTCTTCGTCTCATTGTCCTTTGCCACCGAAGGAAGAAGACTGCGGTAGCTCGGCGGCAACAACGTTGCGCTCTGCATCCCCCCAGGGAACAGTCGTCACTGCACCAGAACGGATATCAACAATAACAATCTCTTGCACTGGCCGTTGCGTGAGTCGTTCAAGCACAAATGCGTGCAGCAATGGAAGCGTATTGTTTCGCCCTGACATCGATTGCGTAGGCGTCACCGCAGCAGTGTCAAAAGCGAAAAACCCAACAACCCAGGCATGAGAGGAAAAAAATGCGAGGTCAATTGTTCCGTTCCATAGATTCCCTTCGTGATGGAACGTAAACGGCAATCCCACCCAACGGTCTTGAGCCTCAGAAGCCCGAGTCAACAGGTCCGTGGAGTACAGACGCGTAAGCACCTGCTCAAGCTGTGCGTGCGCTGCGTCCGTCCTCGCTATCGTTCGTGAAATTTCATGCCTGCTTTTTTCTGGATGCGCGAACATCTCTCGCAGACATTTCCATAAGGTACGTTGGAGCGCTGAAATCGAAGGAACATCTTCTCGCTGGCTCTCATCATCGGCAGACCAACGTTGCGAACGATTTCTCAACACCGAGGCTACTCCATGCCCAGCGTGCTCATTGCCCTCTTGCAGAGTAGTCTGTCGCTCAACCCGCCAACGCTCGTACGCACGTAGCGACGCGGGACTTGGTGGCACGCTCGTGATCATAGGAGGCGGCGGAAACGATGGCACCACGTTTTCGATCTGAGCTGGGTCAATATGATAGGTATACACGTGCGCTGTTCCACCTAGAGAAAAGGCTTTTCCAGGCTCTACTTCAGGGGCCTCAATATCCTTAGGCTCTGCTTGTTCACCAATTGCACTCGCTTCCTGCTCAACGTCCGGCCAGATCGGCATCAAAAGGTGATCACGGACCCGCGCAGCTGCCACATATCGTAAGCGCCATTCTTCGGCTACCTCACGTTCCTGCTCGCGTGACTCCGCCTTCTGCCACCCTCGTGTACTACATGTCAAGATCTGGGGACCAATACGGATTTCCAAGGTTCCGCTCAGTCGGTCGACAATACCGGTCTTGCCGATACGCCTAGGGCTTGGACGGTCAGCCATGTCCGCCAGGATGACAACCGGAAACTCCAGTCCTTTGGCTTTGTGAACCGTCAATAGCCGCACGGCATTATCATCTGCCTCAGCAAGCGCAGCCTCCTCTTCTTCACCCACCATATCCTGTTGAGCAAGAAACCGGTTGAACGCAGATAAGGTTTGTACTCCTCGCGGCACTAATGCATGAGCAATATCGATCAGTTTGAGAAGGTTCGCTACCCGTTGCGCACCGTGTGGTCGTATCGCGAAGAGAGGGATCAGATGAGTAGTGTTGTAGAGACGGTACAGTAACGCGGCTGGGCTAAGGTCGATCGCATCACGATATAGCGTTCGTAAAGTTGCAAAGGCTGCCGCGAACCTATCTGCGGAAGGAAGGGCACCTGGCACGATAGGATGTAAGGCATCAAATTTCCCGCCATCGCTTACAAACTGCGTGAGTTCCTCATCGCTAAAGCCGAATATACTGGAACGTAACACCGCGACGAGCAGAGACGAATCAGTTGGACGCTCAATCGCCAAGAGCAATACACGAAGGTCTTCAATTTCGTGCCGACTGGTGTACCGTCGTCCACCCAGTACTCGATACGGGATACCAGCGTTGGCAAAGGCCTCTTCGTAGGCTTCCACCGCTCGATAGGTACGAAAGAGCACTGCCACATCACGATACTCTTTTGCCGTATCTCCCCACACTGTCAACGATCCATAGGTCACAGCTTGTTTTAACATTGCCGCGATCGTACGTGCTTCAGCACGGCGCAAATCATCGCGTGTTGCTCGCGTCGGTAGAATCACAGCTGGAATCGGCACAGCGATGAGTTCCCGTCCAGTCGATTCTCGTCGCGTCGCCACCAATGGCTGGTACGTCAGTTGATCACTCGGAGTTTCTGCAAACGCCGGGGCAAACGTCTCATTCATCCACCCCAGTACTGGAGCACGCGTGCGAAAATTGTCGGCTAGAATAAGTACTTCACCTTGCCGCGCGATAGCAGTACGCACTTGCGTGTACACTTCTAGATCTGCCCGACGAAATCGATAGATCGACTGCTGAGGATCGCCGACCAGGAACAACTTTCCCGGTCGTAGTGCCACCTCCGTCCATTCTCCAGCTCGTGATTCTTGCTCAGCAAGGAAAAAAACAATTTCTGCTTGCAAGGGATCGGTATCTTGGAACTCATCAACTAAGAGACAATCGAAACGCCGTTGAAAATAACGGCGAACTTCAAGATTCGTTTTGAGCAGATTCCGGGTGACGAGCAGCAGATCAGTAAAATCGAGTTGGCTCTGCTCGCGTTTCTTGTCGGTATACGCCTGGACATATCCATCTAACCACTGCACCAACGCGACAGAAAGATTATGGAACCAACTGGCACGAGCTTCTGTATACACCTCAGCGATCTGGCGAAACACCGTACGTACGCCATCAAGAGCAGTAGCTGGTCGCCAATTGGCTTTACTCCCGATGGTCACGCCAGCAACAATGTCTCGTGGTTCACACAGAACAAACTGTTCCCAGGCAATCTCGTCATCAACTTTTGGCATCAACATTTCCAACCGCTGCATGTGTGTAAGAGCACGGTCAGTGGCAGTGCGACATGCAGACTTGAGCGTGTTGAGTTGAGCGAGGAGTTGAGGAATCTGCGTTTGTAGGGCAGTCACCGGCGATAGCACAGGAGTAGGAAGCAAGGACAAACAATCTCGTTGTTCGAGGACAAAGTCACGAAGATCATCCAGATGGGCGAAGCGTAACCCTGCGCGTAACGCTTGCTTCAGCACCGTTGGGCTGCGATCCATCTCTTGAGTCAACCATTCTCGCCATACCGCAGTTTGTACTAAGTGGGCTTCAAATTGACTTAACGTGGAGAACTGCGGATCAACACAGGCTTCAACTGGACGCTCACGGAGTAACGCGGCACAGAAGGCATGGACCGTCGAGATCTGTGCGCGTTCGAGTTGCCAACGTGCATTACGCAAGTTCGTCCGTTCTTCGTCGGTCAACGGTCCTGCTAACGCTATTTCCAATTCTGTTCGTAGCCGAACGCGAATTTCCGCGGCAGCCCGGTCGCTGAAAGTAATGGCGGCAAGGCGATCTGCTCGGCTTCGCCCGCTACGCAATACTGCTAATAAACGAGAAAGCAGGACGGTCGTTTTTCCGGTGCCGGCCCCCGCTTCAACCAAAAACGTCGTGGCAAACTCGCTGGCCGCTCGTTGTCGCGTCTCGACGTCAGTACGAACATCATCACTCATGGTGTACTTCTCACTTGATCCAGCAGAGCGAAACGAGTGTCGTCGTGTTTACGAGCAGTATGAAGTTCTGCGTGAGCACCACAAATGAACGGAAACGGACATGGACGACACGAGTCAGGCGTGTGAGGAAAGCAACCAGAGCGAATACCGCGAGTAATGGACCCAACCAGGGCTTTGAGTCCTGTCAGATCATCAGCCCAGGTCTCGGAAGAGAAGGTCGCCGTTTTCTCTTTGCGTACAGACGGTCTGAGAGACAGGTATTCGGCTCCTACCCAGTCGAGATCAGGCCGTAGCTGTTGCGAGGCAAACAGGTACAAAGGGAGTTGGAGTGCCGTCCCACCGGCGAAACGCCCGCGAACGGGCTTGCCACTTTTGTAATCAAGAATCCGTGCGCGTTGCCCATCGGAGGTCACATCAATACGATCGATACGCCCGTGAAAATACAGTGGTGCCGCATCGTCTCCGCTCACAGACACAAGTCGAGCAGGGAAGAACCGATTCTCTGGGTTCGCTGAGTTCACCTTCTCGCGCCCAAAAGGAATTTCGAATGCCACTGGCACAAACGTATCATCACGGTCGAGTTCCCCTTGCAGCAAAGACATCAGTTGGGTTCGTATCCGTTCCTGTTCCATTTCCCACAACAACGGCAGGCCTGTAACCTTGGTTCGAGCGAAAGTCGCACAGTGTGCAGTTGCAACTTCCATCATTAACTGTCGAAGCGTGTCCCATTCTTCGCGCCGGACCGGTAGACGCTGTTCTCGCTGTAAACGCGAGAAAAACTCGTACAGAATCGAGTGCAGCAAGAGTCCACGATCGCGCGGGTGAATCGTCAGCAGTTTTTCTGGATCATCTTGCTCCGCTAGCCCTAAGACGGAAGTAAGAAAATAACGAAACGGGCACCGGGCATAGGTTTCCAACATACTAGCGGAAAACAGCATCCGTTCCGGAAACAGATGTGTATGCAACTTGGCAATAGTCGCGTCCGTTGTCAGCATGCCATCGTATGCAGTCAAATGCGGGACATCCCAACGTTGATGGATGGCGGTCAGCGCTGAGGAGAAAAACGGGGTTGTTTCCGGCAGGTATCCCAACACGGTCGGATTGCTGGTTTCCTGGGCACGCGCCACATTCGCCCAATGAAATTCAACCGTATCGAGCGCTGCCGACGGCGGACCGTTCCACACCGGCGACAGTGGTACATGAACACTGACGTCTGTGAGGTCAGCGAAGGACGCCGGTTGTCCACTCAGTGCCTCCACAACCCGAAGGAGATAGGTGGAAGGAACTTGCATACGCCCACTCGCTTGATCTTGTCGAGCGTACGTGAAAACGAGATACTCAGTCGCACTCTGTACGGCGAAAGCAAAAGCAAGGCGGTCTTCTTCGACAATACGATTTCGTTGGCGTAAATCGCAGAGTAATACCTCGCTAAGATGTTGACGTTCGCTGTCGAAAAGCAAAGGGTCCTGACGAACCGCTTGCGGGAATTGCCCTTCGACCATTCCCGCAATAATCACCGCGCGAAATTGCATTCCCGGCGCAGACGCGAGGTCGCTGACAAATACTCTATTTGTCTCCTCATCGCTCGCGCTCATCGCTGGAGTTGCAGTCAAAGCATCGGTTACGATCCGTCCCCATTCGCGGAGAGTGAGAGCCTCCTCCAATACATTGAGCTGCTCCAGCCGTGCAAACAGCGCCATCACCTGTTCGCTATGCTGAGATGGAGAGACATAGCGCACCAACAGGGTACGAAAGAGGTCATCCCACCCCTGCCAACTGTTCACCCGCGCCAGGTGCTCGGTATCAGCAAGAAAGCGGTCCATGAACTCCATACAGGCTCCGATCACGAGAAGATCGGTCGATGCTGGTGGAGTTGTCTCGCTATCATCCACAATGTTACGAGCGTGAAGCTGCGCGAGTCGTGTCCGCCACTCATCTGCGCCTCTGGCAATTCCAGCCGCTTGCGACAGGGCATCCCAACGCGCAAGTTGCGCATACGCTGCCGATTCTCCCAAGAACTCGGTAAACGGTGGACGTGCAACACTGAGAAACTCAAGCATCCGAGTCCGGGAATAGTCCTCGACTAAGACTTGCCACAGGAGTGTCACACTCTGACCGGCTCGTGTTTGCAAGAGAGAAGGGCCTTTGGAGAAAACGCATGGGATATCGAACGCTGCCAGAGATTCATACAACAGCGGGCCGTAGGTTGTGAAACTCGGGATGAATACGGCAATGTCGTCAAAGCGCAGGTGTCGCTCACGGACCAGCGTAAAGATGACCCGGGCAATCTCTCGTACCTCGCGACTCATTGTGGGCACAGAGAGTATCGCGACCGAATGGTCAGGCTTTTGCGGTGTCTCGCTTGTGACAAAAAAGACTGGGGCAAATAATTGCGTTTGCAGCCGCTGCAAACTTGTCTCGGTGGCGGTCTGAGAATCCAGTTCTCCGCGTTGGAATCCGCGACTCATGAACCACCCGAGTGCAGCGGTCGCAGCCTCGTAGGCAGGCCCTGGACGCCAGGGAAAAAAGACCACGGTATCGCGAGCCCGTACCGCCATATCGATGACGTGTTGTTGCAAGGGAGAAACATCGCTGAAGCCATAGATGAAAAACGGTGTGTGCTCATGATACTCATTGAAACGCCGCGCCGCTCGCTCCAGCATATCCGCCTCATCATAGAGATGGTGTCCCGTTAAGAATTGTTCATACTGTGTATACACCTCGTGCAGGCTCTCAATACGATGTTGGTACACTCCCGTGAGGTGTACTTGCCCAAGGAACGTTTGCAGCCCGTGCGGTGCAATACGCGCATGCTTGAATTCTTGCAATGTCGTTACGACATGACGAAGAAACCCAGGATGAGAAGCAAGGCCAGCAAAGTAGTTTCGTGGGCCGGTCTCCATGAGCAGTTGTTTCACGACCAGCGGCGCGGCTAACGGAGACAGCGGTCGCCTCCCCTCTTGAAGAAAAGTCGGCTCCGTGGTTTCTTTGATGAAATCACCGAGAGTGACTATTTGCAACCCGAGGTATCCCTCTCTTGCTTGTGCGATCGCGCACTGAAGAGAGGCGGCAAGGAACTGGTGGGGAACGAGGATCGTGACCGGTAGGAGTGGCTCCACGGTCTTCAGCGTCTGCACTGCCGTGACCAACGCATTCTGTAGTACGCTAAATGAGTCACTCACAAAGAGACGTTGTTGCGGCATACGTCTGTGCCTAGAGGTTTCTCAACCAATTAGCAATAACCTCACGGAACCGAATCCCATAACTTTCCCACAGTTCTCCCACAACTTCTCACCTATTTTGCTCGTCTTCTCTTTGCATGAACACACGCCTGCAAAGAAGACACACGAAGGACGACAAGATTCGTGCTCCGCCTCAGAACAACTGGCGACTTCTGCACTGGACAAAAAGAGCAATCACCAACCCACAACTCAATTCATAAAAAAGGAAGAACTCATCATGAAATACACATTCTCTATTGGCTTTCGTCGTTGGCTCCTCACGAGTACTCTCGCTTTCGGCATCAGCGCTTTCGCTGCCGTGCAGACACCAGCGTTTGCCCAAGTCATTCCCGGAGACCCCGACCACCTCAAGTGTTACGAAGTGGTCAAGGACCAGAACCAACTTGACACAAAAGAGGTGGATCTCGTCAATAAATTCGGCTTGGAACCAGGATGCGATGTCACCACGAAAGCGCGGCTCTTGTGCACACCGGTCAGAAAGTTTGTCGAAGGTGGAAACGGCAATGATCCACGGGGTACGGCCCTGAACACCGACTTCACTTGCTACAACGTGCAGTGCCCACCAAATCCTTTGAAAAGACTAGAGATCGACGATCAGTTCGGCAATCGCGACATCGGAATCATGAACGCGCGGATGTTGTGCACCCCAACAGTGTCGGAAGAGGTCCACGACTAGGCTCCCTCTCGGGACAACGTCACCAGCGTTGTCCCGAGTTCCACGTCCAACATGACCACCACAAGGCGAGAGACAATGATCCTCAAGAAAACACCGCAGCTCTTTTCCGTTGCTGCAACACAATTCGCCGCGACACTACAGATACCGTACCCTCTGGCCTAAATCGATCCACGTGACATTGGCACACCAGCGACTAAACTCGCTTATGCTGAGCCTGGTCCGCAGGACGAAGGCGAAACATGCACAAACCCAGATCCGCCGCCCTTCGACTTCCTCTTCGACTCCGCTGACGCTACGCTCAGAGTACGCTCAGGCCGAGCGGGAGGTGTCCCCTAGTGAGTGACGAAGTGTACGAATCTTCTGTGGTCCAATTTGGCCGCAGGAGACGACTATGTGATTGTTCGTGTTGTTGCGGCAACTTCATCGGGAGTCGTCATTACCGATTGGATTCCATTACGTGGCATCGCCCATGTCAACTGAGCAAAACTGCGCTACTTGTGTGTAGTATGGGCGGCCATGCGGCTGCCTGTGTACTCTTCAGGTTAATGCTCACACTTCCGCAACCACCCTTCGTCCACCCATCTCTCGTGCCAATTGCTCTCGAAGCGAGAAAATGCGGGAATAGACCTTCGCGGCCGTGGTATTGAGCAGTCGAGCAATATCTTTATAGGAAGTTGTCAGTTTGTACGTCCGCAGCTCCTCGACGAGCCGTTCACGCTGGCGAATGCGTTTGGCAAGTGCATTTTCCAAAGCATCACGCTGCGCCAAGAGCGAGGTCGAATCAACGACGGTTTCCATGGTCGAAAGCAACGCAATCTGCTTCTGCATGGTGTGCAACTCATTTTGTCGGAGGACGATCCATCCCCACACCGAGTCCAGTTCATCGCACAGTTGGGCAACCTTCTCATCTTTCCGTCTGAGTTGGCCGTGGATGTCGGTCAGTAACGCGCGCGTCTCCTCAACCGTTCGACCTGAGAGGCGGGCGAGTAAGCAGACATCCTCAGGGCTCAAAGGAGTCTCAAGGAGAAATAACAGCTTGAGATAGAGACGTTCTTCTGGAACCAGGAATTGCAAGGGAGCAGGCATTGCGTGCGTACAGGTTGGCTCACTGCTTGCGGGGTCAAGCACAACAGAGCCAGGGAGAATATCTTCTAGGGTCACAGTATCATCATCGGTATTCCGTATTGGGGTTTGCAACGAGATCGTCTCAACTTCCTTACGAGTCCGCCGCCACTCCAAGAACAAGTGTTTCAATACATAATGAGATAAGAACGTACGAAACTGAATCCCTTTACGGCCTTCAAAGGTCTTGAGGCGTGAAAAGATCCGGTCGCGCTCGAAAACGTACAAGTAGAAGTCACCTGCCTCTTCGATTGGGCTCCCGTAGATTTTGACGGGGAAGTTGTAGATGTCCTCACCATATTTTTCTTGAAACTGCAGCCGGGCAGTTGGGTCACCCGCAGCACATGCGCTGAGGAACTCCCGAAGATCGCTATAGTCTTGGCGCACGAATAACACCCCTTCCTGAGAAGCGAGATTGCTCATAGGTCTTTCTCTTGTCGTTGGTGAATTGCCGTGATTCCGGCTCTCTCGTGTTAGAAAGGAGCAATTCCCGGACCATGCGTCCAGAAGATGTCACCAGTAGCGGGAGCAAGCCTGCCTTTCGATCGTCGCTGAAGTTCCGATTAGCGGCAGCAGAAAAACTCTTGAGAAATCAAGCCTATAACCGAAACGGAGAACAAACTGCGACTTTCCTCAGTCCACGGAACGCAACTCCGCCAACAGGGTTTTCGCCTCACGAAGATCAGGGGTGTCAAATCCTTCGACAAACCAACTGTAAACTTTCGATAACATGAGGAACGCTTCGTTTTGCGGCGTGCGTGCTGCGTCGTGTGCTCTTTGTTGTTGCCAGAGACGAGCAAGGCTCATAGTTGCACGCAACTCCAGAGATTTCGCTTGCTGCTGACGCGCAGTGTCGATGGCTTTGCGGAAGCATTCCTCTGCCTCCCGCACTCTCTCCACCTGGGGGCTAGGTGTTAGGGGCTGGTGACTAGGGATTTTGGACTCCGCATTCCGCATTCCGCACTGTCTGAGTATGAGTTCTCCTTGTAATCGATACAACTCCGGCGCAAACGTCCGTTCCTCTGTTCGCTCTACTGTACCCCACGCATCATCAAGCGCGTGCAGCGCCGATTCGATCTGACCGGTTTCTCGATGGGCATCAGCCAGCAATAATTGATACGCCACTTCACCGATACCAATCCCTGTCGCGCGTTGTTGCTTCAGGCCGCTCTGAATCAGCGCAAGACCTTCAGCGTGTTTCCCTAGCATCACTAAGGCCCATCCCTGTAGTGACATCCCCATTGTCGCGAGATGCACGAAGCCACACTCACGAGCAAAAATGCGTGCGGATTCAGCGTGAGCCGCGACTGCGGGAAAGTCACGGCAACATAGGGACAATGTTGCAACCAAATTTGCGGTTAGCGCTCGGCTGTAGGGAAATCCGGCCTCTTCAGTGATAGCTAATGCTTGCTGGCTACGCACGTGTGCTTGCTCGGGATATCCCATGATCCACAACAAGACCGCGAGATGAGCAAGCGCACTTGCACGTGGATCTTGTCCCGCGAGAAGAACTTTTGCTTGTGGCAGTTGGGGGTTGTATAAGGCGAAACTCTGCTCAAGATGTAGGCGGGCATTCTCGAACTCACCCAAATGAAATAACGGAGTACCGAGTCCTAAGGCGAATTCTGGAAAAGAAAATCCCCCTATATCAGTCAGGAGTAGCGGGGCGGATGAAGATGTCCCACTTGGGCAACTTGGGATGACGCTCCAGTCGCGCTTCGACCGTCCGCATGGCTGTCTTGTTCAGGGTAATGCCGCGCA